>Ga0209700_100056_pt1 | contig 148777 bp, 67 predicted proteins | sample SiratroredBW_FD_187528 | JGI IMG/M metagenome (GOLD analysis project Ga0209700, IMG submission 187528) | Root nodule microbial communities of legume samples collected from California, USA - Siratro red BW (SPAdes) (version 2) | ecosystem: Host-associated > Plants > Roots > Nodule | place: USA... | reverse complement strand
TTTTGTTTTTTTTTTTTTTTTTCTTAAGATGGTGTATCGTAGTACACGGTTTGTCAGGTTGCACCTGTGTTGTACATGTATTTATTGTCGTTTTTCTCTTCACAATTTTTACACTTCTATGCTGTGATTTGTGAGATATTTAGGTTTTTAATCTCTCAGTGTTTTGTTTTCAGTTGAACACATTTAAATGCAATTCATCTTCTCCTTTCTTCTGCTTTTTTTGAAACTGAGAAATCTTTGTTGAGTGAAGTTATTAGCTAAAAAACGAGCATATCCTTGCTTGAAAAGAGAAAAATATAATAGACGAAAAAAATACATATTAGAAATTTAAGTTAAAAATAATAGATTGAAAATAAAATAAAATAAAAATAGATAAAGAAATGGATAAGAGATTTTAACACTATTTAGAAGTTAATATCTTCTATCAGTAAATTTGGATAAAATAAATATTACACGTATGTTTTGTTTTGTAGTTGTATTTATTTGGATGATATATATAAATTATTGGTTATGACAAATATAATATATTAATAGTTATAATAGTTATTACAGTTTTTGATATCGAAGACTATGGACTTATGGAAATTATGATAGGCCTAAGAAAGTATTTAATATCTTGATTAAAATAGCGTATTGGACTAAAATATTTATAGGTCTAACTTTAAATTATCTCGTATTTGTTTAACTATATAAAAGTTAACTTTAAACTATCTCGTATTTGTTTAACTATATAAAAGTTAGATAAGTGAATATATCTTTTTTATGTGGGTTGATAAAAGACCTATAATTTTGAGAAAACATAATTATACCAATATTTTCAATAAAATTATTCAATGATCTGAGTAATATTTTATGAAAGATCATCAAAAATAAAACATATATTTATATAATTGATAAAGTGATATTGCAGACCACAAGTCTTTGTTATTTATATCTATATCATTAAGATTGATATTAAGACTTCAAAAATCTCATATTTTTACTTTCGTATATACATGAAATATAAGTAAAATAAAATCTCCTCAACAAAAATTGTTTAGAAACATTTCAGATTATCCTAAAATGTTAATTCACCAAAAGTTAGTTTTAATATATTTAAAAAATATTAAATATATAAATAGTTCTTTGTTTTTATGTAATTTTTTTATATATTTATATACTTTTATAATGTATTTTTTTTTATATAAAAAATATAAAATATTATAATATATATATATATATATATATATATATATATATATATATATAGTAGTATTTTGACTCGTGCAATATACAGGATTTATTTTAAAAATATAATATGTTTATTATATAAAGTTGGTTTGGTAAAAATAGAAGAATTTAACTTAATAACAAATAATATGTATAATAATATATGAAACTATATCATTATGTAACTTTAGATTAATAATAAACAATGGTGGAAATAATAACAATTACAATAAAAATTTTCAAACAAAGTAACATGTATTTCCATTATTTTATTATTTAGGAAATCTTTATTTATTATTTAATGTGATTGTACATATTTACCATTATTCATTAAAAGTAACATGTTCAATTTTATTTGTAGGATTCGTGTCATTAGAATCAAACTAAAATGAGTTTACAATTTTAGAACCGCTTTTAGAACTGCGGAGGACTAGCTTGAGTTTAAAATAGATTGAACAAAATATTTACCTATTATTAAAAGGTAAATATTATATCATAAAAATGAAAAAACAATCAAAATTATATATCTAAGTTCATTTATATCCATTATATATTATAAATAACAAATACAAAAGCATATTTATAATAATCATACTTTTTTTTTGTGTCAATTAAGTTTAAGATGCGTCCGACTCGACTCGGCTTAAGATACACCTGATCAACTTGACCTAGTCTGATGTAGGTCACACTAAATTCGATCTAAAATTGGTTTGACTCGACTCAAACCAACATGTTCTTGACTCAAATTAGCACAACTTATACCCAATCAACATTGACTTAACTTACACAAAGTTTAATTTGAGCTCAATTTAATTTAGGCCTGGCCAAACCTTGTCCATACTGATATAAGTTTTTCAACTCAGCCTAACCTAAACACAACCAATATAAGTCTAACTTTACTTAACCCGACATAAATTGTGTTTATCTTAATCTTATATGACCTATATCCAAAATTAGACTAAATATAACTTAAATTAATATTTATCTAACTCGTCATAATCTATATTAAGTGTAACTCGATACAACTTAAATTAGAGCTAACTAAATTTGGTCTAAACCTCACAAATCTTAACTTAATGTTAACTCAATCTTTTATATATATATAAATTTAAACTTAAAATATGTAACTTTAATAAAAAAAAACAATGAATTGAATAAAATAAACTACGTATAATTTTGTATGGATGGTAAAAATGTTGTCATCATGATATACGTACATATAAAGATATTTTATTTTATTTTACATAATAAAATGAACTAAAAATGTGTAGTCCCAAAGTTTTAAGATGAAAAATAAATCTAATTATAATATTAGTTACACTAAAAAATTTATCTTTTCGTTTTAACGTATAATATCAACAAACGATTGAACCTAATATTAGATCTATACCAGTAGTTTAATATAAATTAATATAATATTTATAGTAAACCTTTTTATAATAAACTTTGTTATTATAAAGTAGATTTCAAACCTAGTTTAGTTTTACAAAAAGCTAGTATACAAGATGAAGTTTGCAATAATTTAAATATCATAATTCAACATCACCTACATACACTATAATTATAGTTAATCTGATATTTCTAATATTCCTAAAACAACTTTAGGTTTTTATTTTGTTTTTAATTTTTATCATTAAAAAACTACTTAAACAATTAATATTAACAATAAAAAGTAAGGACGACAAATAATTTTATCTATACAACCTGATTAGACATTGATAGAGAATACTTAGTTTAACGACATACAAATACTGCATGACTTTTTAACAGGACGAGAATTAATAAATATATATATATATATATATATATATATATATATTTACATGAAATAAAAAGCAAATAAACTTTATTTGTAAAGAAGGAAGCTCACTTATTTTTAAAATAAAAAAAATCAAATATACACATAAAAAAATGATTTTTTTTTATTGAACGAGTGATTATTTATAAAAGATAAAAACAAACAAATACATCCTATATATTTTTAAACAAATAATCATTTTAAAAACACTTATTTTAAGTTAAAATATTAAAACTGTCCCCTTGAACAAAGAAGCTCAGAAGATTAAATCTCATTACTGTTCGAATCACCTGTTAAAACGTACCGTTTCAAGAGAAGCAGGGTTTCAGTGGTTAGGGCTTCTCTGTGCCAAGGTGCACCCTTTACACACTGCCATTTCAATTTTAATGCTACCCTGACATCGCTTTGCTATTCCCATTCCCTCTCTTCACTCTCACACGCATCAATTTCCAACCATGACGGGTATTTCTTTAATCTTAATCTTTCTACTTTTTCCCTCTTTCTAGTTTTTCATTTGCAATTCCATGATATTTTAGCTTTATTTTATATGGGTTTGGTTGCAAATTGATTATTCTATTGTGTTTGGACTCTGGGTAAATTCCCAATAGAGTTAATTAAAACTTTTTTGTTGCTGTGTTTTGTTACGCAGATTTCAAACAAGAACAAGATATGGAGATTGAAGCATTAGAAGCTATACTTATGGATGAGTTCAAAGGTTTGTTTTTTATATGAATGGCATTTAAGGCATTTGTATATTGTTATGCCAATTTACTTGTCATTCGGAATTCACTGAGAAAAAGGGCTTTACTTTTTGTTTGACATTCCATGGTAGAAATACACTCTGGTGAAAGTGGCTTAAATACTTCCAATCGGTGCTTCCAAATAAAGGTTGTTGCGCAGGTAAATGTTCCTCTTCCTTTTAGTGTGGTTTATCATGTTTTCCCTTTTTTTATGTACTTTTTGTGAGTCTGAAGGATTGGTTTGTAACAGAACACAGTGGTTTTGTTTGATTCATACTCCATATAGCTGGCCTCATTCTTACCTGGTGGAAAGTGCCTATGTTGTTGAAATCTATGGCATGGATAATCATGATAGTTCCTCTTTTGCAGCTTATTTATGATGGAGTGGTGTTTTATGCTATTCTAATCCAGATATTTGGAATAGTAGTTTACTTTCCTTTTTCTATTTATAGAAAATCTTCTGTTGTTGAGAAGAGAGAAGAACATGTTCACTTCACACCGATAATACTCACTGAAATTAGTTGGAGTAGTATTAATGTCTTCTTTTGGTAAAATGTAGCTTGTTGTACAATGTTTGCTGTAGTTTTAGCCTTAGGAGATTTGAAATTTGGGTTTATTTCCACTTCTCCCCCTGACTGATGCAATGTACGTAGGGAACTGAGCTGTCTTCCCAATCAAATAACTTAGCAAAAACTACCCTTATATTTATCTAAATATTATTCATTTGTACAGGATGACGATGCTGATGGGCCAATAACTAATCCAGGTTTATTTTTTCTTTCTCTTTAGTATATTTTCTTTTCCATACTTTAGATTTTGGAATATCTTGTTTTTCTTCCCAAGATATTGCTTTACTTTTGGAGATTATTTACTGCATAATGTATGACGAATGCATTTGATATTTTTGTCGCAGCTCAACTGGCTTTGATCTTTTCACACACAGAAAGATATCCCGATGAACCTCCCCTTTTAAATTTGAAAAGGTTAGTATTGCTATTATAATTGTGTAATATCTATTGTATTTTTGTTTGTCTGTCCAGTTAATTTCATGTGCCTTATGATGTTTCTGTTTCATTTTATTTAACACTAGCATTATGATATGGTTTTATTTCATCTATACTAACAGTTTGCAAGGAATACACACTGAAGATCTAAAGATTTTGAAAGAAAAACTTCTCCAAGAGGTAGGTAGTCTTTTGCAGTGCCGTGTTGTTTTTTAATGTTTGGTCAGATATGATCTGTGTGCTATTCTTGCATTGGTTGTTATTCAGATTGAAAGACATCTTAATAGCCACTCTAAATTTAATATGTTTGCAGTTATTTGTGCATTTTCATGTTGCACAAGAACTGATGGTTATGAAACTCTTGATTTGCGGTGGATTCTGGCTAGGTTATGGATATTTTGATGCAAAACTTGTGTTCCACAGGCTTCTGAAAATCTTGGTATGGCTATGATATACACACTTGTTACCTCAGCTAAAGAATGGCTGTCTGACCGGTTTTGTCAAGACTCTGTTGATGGGAGTACTGAAGCAGAAGAGGCAGCCAAAGATGATGTAAGACTGTAGTCTATTTTATAAATTTCTTTCAAAATTTTAGTTAGTGTACTTGAATTGAGTTATTTTTAGAGACTATTTCAATTATCAATTATAGATATAATCTATTATTATTATAATCAATTTTAGGAAACGAGTTTTAGTTCTGGATGTTGGATATGTTGGGTGAAAGGTAGTTTTAAGATAATATATTTCATTTGGATTGTTTTTTTAGTAAAATTACGAAAAAAATGTTATGAACTAAGAAGTCATTTGTAGGAGTTGGCTCTGCGTTTAAATTAATCAATTCAATTGTCGGTGTTAAATGGGAAAACAGGAGTTAGCTAGAAAATAGTTTTGTAGCTTTTCTTTTGATCATAATCTTCCAAATCTTGCTTATTTAGAAATAACTTTTTTATGTAATAGAAAAGTTTAAAGTTATCCGATTTTCACCAATATTACCAAACAAGAGGGAACAATGTTAAAAACTTTTTAATGAAAACAGATTATAATATCTGAAATGTATCTAATCCAAACACGGATTTAGTTGAATACGCCAGATGGTGTAGAGTATAGGTTGCCCCAGCTGGTGTGGTTATGCAGGAGCTTGAGTCCTGTAATGACTAGCTGAGACATTGAACACACTTTTAAAGTGGAGACTGCCCTGCCTCTCTTATTTGCCTGGCTTTAAGGAACGGGTTTTCCTTTACATCAAGTTATATGGTGTCGAAGCTCAGTTTTTCTGCCCACGAGTGTGGATGAACTACCCTTTTCAACATATAGGACTTATGCAGGAACATGATTCCCATAACAGTCAATTATGAGACACATAACTCCCATGCATGATAGAGTTTTTTCCCTCCGAGCAACCTGACATTTGGGAATGGACCTCTACTAGACATATTGGGGTTCTACCCTAATTCTTCTGTCCTCCACAGAATACAGAATTTACCTATTTAGTATTGGAAGGGAATATAACTCCTTAGATGTACGGGATCATGAGCTGATTTGTACTTACCGGAAATATAATTGCTTTAAGCTTTAGTCGTATGTAAACAGTATAGTTCCTAAATACCTAATATCAGCTGCATGGAATATACTTTCTTTGAATACCATGTCTCCTAAAAACATAAGCTATTAGGTTAGGTGGAGGCTCTTGAGATTTTTTAAATTTTTTACATCTCTGGCCCATCCTCATGCGATAAGTCCTTGGGCTCTGAGCATGGGCAGTGCATAACATCCTATGCCAAGATTAGAGCTATATACAATGAATACTAATAAAGACTATAAATGAGATTGCTTAAAGCCTACAATTTCAAGATAAATTTTAAAAACATAAAAATGAACTTCTACAAACGAAAATAAAATAAGAAAGTTATCGAAGTATAATTCTTATTATCCCTAAAACGTTTTAAAATTATTATTATTATTGTTACACGTCGATTATATTTTTAATTACTTAGGCTAATGTATGCTTCATGTATTGTATCCTATACTTTTGAGAAATTGCTGTATCCCAGTCATTAAACTTAAAATTCATGGGTCATTAATTAGTGAGTAATGCTAATGAGATCACTGTTACTGAATGTTATGTTATCTCCAATAATACTTGTACCTTACTGCATCTGAATTTGATGCTTGAATTTTTTTAATCATATTGATTTGGTCAGTGAAAACCATTATTTTAGCGTAGATAGTAGCTTCGAATGTTTTTTACTGTGAAGGAAAATGATCATTTTCTCTATACTATATTGGGTTCAATAACCACTAGTGTTCATTATCCTGTGTGGTAGGTGTTTTTGTTATCAGATTTCCTCCTTTGGGATTGTCACAAAAGCTTTCCCCCTAGTTTGTGCTTAGTAAATGATCACGTAGAATTATAGACTAGACATTCATTTTTTTTTTATATAATCACTTGTCCATTAATGTTTTCTAAAGGATTGTACTGTAGTTCTTAATTATCATATTAGTTATCATAGTAGCTGAATTCATTTTAAGCTTACCATTTTCTCTGCAATATATTCTTTTTATAATTTTATGCATTTGCCTATGAAATTGTGTTTTAAAAGCTCCCTGATAATTTTATCTATCCAACATTTTAGATAGTGATACCCCACGGAGAACCAGTTACTGTTGAAACATTTTTGGCATGGAGAGAAAGGTTTGAAGCAGAACTAGCATTGGAACGAGCCAAGTAAGTTCCTTTTAGTTTTTTAAATCTCTTCATATCCACAATTTTTGAAAGAAAAAGGTTTTCTGTTGACTAATCAATCTTCTTCACAAGTCCATGTAACGATACCTGATTCGTGATTATCTGTGGGGGTAGAGGTTTTAAACGCATGTGTCATGTATAGCAGGAAGAAGACAGGGGAAATATAATGGGGGTGGGTGTATTATAAATTTGAAATGTAGCATTATAACTTACGCAGTAGAGTGATGAGTTAGTCAATCTCTTACCCAAGTTTTTTTTATTCATGAGGTCTAACAGAAGCTACTAATAATTTACTGTAACTACTTTCCTTTTAATGCCAAAACAATTTGTTCCAATTTCAGGCTAATGCCCGAATCTGTGCTCACAGCTCCTAAGGAAAAGAAGCTCAGTGGTAGACAATGGTTTGAAAGTGGAAGAGCGGTACCTTCTTTTCCTAACTATTGTTATTCCTACCTCGGTGTCCTAAATTAATATTTTTTGTGTTAAACGTTCTACAGCTCAAGCCAATTTGGTACTTGCTACTAAACTAAACCATTAACCTGAAATTGTTTTATATTTAATTAAGAAGAAACCGCAACTTGGAATTGATAATGACTGAGAAAAGGACCATGGGATGTAAAATATATATACCTAAAATCCGTTAGAAATTGGTGCTTCCTAAATGAAAGAATTGAGATAATTATCACAAAGGTTGAGTTGTAAAATTTAACACTGGTGGCCCGGTTACCTCTAATTCACTTCATACAAAATTTAACCACAGTTGTGGTTAATACATCCTGGTTGTTGAAGATAAGCATCCAAGGTTCCTTATTAATGAATCTTGCCTAGAATAATTGATAACATAAATATTCTCTTAAAATTCCATTAACCATCGCACTTAGTTAATGGATCATGTTTCTGAAAATCTAATTCGTATTATAATTCTCTTAAATTTTATCAACATATATAAATATACCAGCTGTTTTTGTTCATTCACAGAAAGGTGTGGCTGCTGTCAACGAGGAATCTGACGTGGAGGATGAGGAAGATATTGACTTTGATGAAGATGATTTTGAAGGTACACTTCTCGTTATTTCTGTTTCTTTGAAACAAATCCTCTAATTTTTTAAGTGTTCTATGTTTCTCTCGGCAGATGACGAAGAGGAGGATATGCTTGAGCATTATCTAGCTGAAAAATCTGATTCATCCGCACATTCTTCCAGGAGAGCTAGTTAAATTAAATATGCTCAATATCCGGCAGAGTTTTATAGTTTGCATATCTGGCAGAGTTTTACAGGTTGCCTCTCACTCTTAGGGAGAGGGACTTTCTGCCATCTTTCTAGGAGTGAGTGATTTGGTTTATGATATTATCAGGTACAATGCAGAACTGTTTGATGTGTGATATCCTATATCACTTGAGCACGGTTTCATACAAGAGAAATATTTTTTGTTTGTATCATGAAATCAGTATCTTATGGATAAACAGCTTTATAACTCAGTTTGGAGTAGAAGAAATAAGATAAATTTGTTTGAACGTGAACGTGTGTGATTTTGTTTTATCATTTTCTCCTTACGGGTATGGTTATATATCATGAATGAAATACGAACTTCTTGACCAACTTGGTCGGCTGAAAGTTGTGACCGGAGTAAGAAAAAATATTTGCATTCCATTTTATTTTCAACCACTTGTAAATGTAAATTTCTACCTTTACCACTTGTAAATCTGATTCAAACTTCACACTTCGGATTGGATTGATTATTCTACCTTTACCACAAATATTAAAGAAAAACACCACATGCATAATAAATAAAATAAAAACTTATTCAGGTATCAAATATCTCGTCATATTTCAAAGACACGATTTAAATTATAAATTACTAGTTAAAGTAATATAAATGTATATAAAAGGAATTTTAGGCTTAAACTTATTGTCATAATTGTAACATAGTACCTTTCCGAAGCTTATGCACATGGAAGGGAGCAAGAAATAAAAGTTCTCGAAGATGAGGAGGAAACAAATAGAAAGATTTTTTTTTTTTTCAAATAGCAAAAAGTTGAAGGTATTATTCCAGTGATTATTATGATTGCACAGATTAAAGAGATGAAGAAGAAAAACGTGCTATGTTTCTACTTGTGGCTGCACGGTTTCGAATTTTTGAGTTGAATGCATTGTGAAACATGTGTATTGAAAAACAAATACCCACATTACTGCCGAGAATGATGAAATTTTCTTATTGTTCTAACGAATTTAGTTCAAACATTTCTTCTAATTTTCTATACTTCGGAGAATTGCTAGCAACCAATTATCTAATACATTTTTTAAGCACATTTTTATCAATGGTAAAAATTTATTAAAAACTACGAAATAAAAGTAACTCTTTTTAAGTACGTATATCAATAGTTAAAATTTACTTAAACTACAAAATCAAGAGAATCATTAAAGAACAAGTAAAACCCGTGTAAGATATGATTTTCAGTAAATTTTAGTTAATATTGATGCGTTTAAAATATTGTACGGATAGTATTTTTCTTTACTTTTTTAAAGAATATTAAATAGGTTAACAAAGTACAGAACATAAAAGTATAAACAAAAGTTAATTGAAATTCGTGTGTTATAGAAACTAGGTTAGAAATTGAATGCCTTTCCGAAGTCTTTAAATTAATGAATGTTCTTTTTTCGATGAAAAGGAAATACCTAAAATTTAGCATCCAAAATCGATTGCTAATACCAGGAATACAACCAATGACCTTAAAAGCTAACCACCCACATTGAATCTATACTAAGAGATTTAATTGGTCACACTCTAAGTTCAACATAGGAAAATGTCTGGAAGAAAACTTTGAAATACATATTATAAACAAAACTTGATGTAACCATCCTCATTTCAATCAGTCTCAATTGACTGATTTTCTCACTTCAATTTCAATTTTCAACACTAAGCTTTTATTTCAAATCTCAATATCCAAATATTTCTCAAGCCGGATTTAAATAGCCAAGGACAATTTCTCCTTTCTCTTGGCAATAATAAAGATGCATTGTCTGTTGTTAAACTAAAATTTATCCTCTAAATTATTTTCTAAGTCTAATTTCTTACATTAGATTACATATTTTACAAGGAAACATGCTTTGGCAATAGTGTGACCTATCATTCGGAACTTGACACTAGCAAGAGCAATGGTTTGGACTATTCCTTGAATGCAGATTTCCAACCATGGTGCAATTGCAAACACCAATATTTGGATGCATTCAAAACTTTGCATAATAAACTTCTATATAGAACCTTGATCAGTCATGGCTTGGGCAATGGTTAGAAAGGCAGAAATGACTGCTCCATGCACCAGAGCCCTGGCATAACAACAAGCATATAATAAACATTAACTATGGCAGCATATTTGGAAGAAAGACATTTCAAGATGAATGATCGTTCAAACAAATCCATTGCAAGAATCTACAGTTACCATTACAATTTTATGTTATACACAAATGCATTTTACTTTTTTTGTATAAAAGGTTAATACAAGGATGGTTAATATAGTCCTATTAAGTTTTTTTTTTCTCTCTTTTCTTTTATAATTGAAAAACTTACTCGGGGCTTTCTTTTTGATAACCAAAATCAGTTGCAGCTTTGATGGCTCTCTGATAAGTCTGTTTCATTGCTTCCTGCCCAAAGAAACAGCAAATTAGATTAGTTGGTATGCAAATAGTATGTGGCTAAAGCACACTGAAGTGTGAAAGAAAAAGATATTAAATATTGATAACTCAATTTCCACTAAGCTATATGTCAAAAACAAAAAATCACAAATACATGCACATATATACACAGCACACATTATAATGTATTCCTTCGCACATAATAAACATAACCAAGTTCAAGTAAATTGTATAATTCTTTCCAAAAAGAGTGGAAGAATGAGCTCAATTCAGTTTGAATGGGAAGAGTAAATCAGAGTATTGCATACAACATAGATAATATCAAACCTAGCAGCCATTTACTATTCTTAAAAGGCAAGCAATATAATTTGTAAAAGCAATTGATTTCACAAAACTACCTGCAATTTAGATTCAAAGTCCTCTGGTGACCAGTGCATCAAACTGCATTCATGATTCAGTTCAAGTTCTCCAGCTACAACCTGCAGGCAAGGAAAACATATGATTAAAGAAGGGTCCATCCAAATGTCTTGTCTAAGGTTGATGCTGAAATTGAATCTTCAATAAGTTGAATAGGAGACCAATTAAATGATGTTAACCAATCCAACATAAACTTTCGGTCAGAGTTCCAATTTGATATTTCATACTGTTAAATGATTAACGTTAATAGTTAAACTAAGCCTATTCAGGCACAGCTTAACTAGAGATTCTAATAATTCGATTGACATCAATGGACTGCTTTGCCGTGCCAACTCAACTGATTATATATAGTTGGTAGTCAATTAAATCATTGTCAAATGAACCTTCAGGTTAATGATGGTGTTACTTTTGCAAGTATAGAAGTGTGGGAGAGAACCTCAGTATTTTAGGGGCTGAAGAAAGTCAGATGTACACAGTCTCCATCATGGAAAGCGAGGCTATTTCCTTGACTAGAACCAATGACCATTAGTCATACAACAAAAAACTTATAGTTGAGCCAAGGCTCATGCTCATCAATTTAATAACCACCTGCTAAATATTCACATCTAACGAAGGTTTAATACAGGGAAGTATTCATTAAACAATTTTTGGGAGAAATTGAAATGAAAAAGATGTCAAGTTCCGCACACAAGGACCCAGCAGTAGAAAACTATTCCATCTCCTTTCCTGTTTCTCTACGTCCACATTCCTACTGATGCCTAATAAACAAAATATAATACAGAAGTAACTTTGCATCAACATTCTCACTTAAGGTGGATAAAGTTAGCATTTTCATCATGGTTGTATTCGGAATAAAAATGGCTGCACTAAGATCATCAATGTTGCTGTTGTTTTGGTTAAGGTGTGGAGAATATGTGTGCAATGATTTTAATCTCACCCCTCCAGCACCAGCAGCCATTGCAGGAGCAATGAGAACACTAGCTTTTCTGAAAATCTGAACTGCCTCAGGGGTACAAGGCATGTTTGAACCTGGGATTCAAATTGAACAAGTAGCTTCCATTAGTATATACGAGAAAGAAGAGGGGGGGAAGCCATATATGTCCGAACTTAGAAGAAAAACTACCTTCTACTAGTATACGACAACCTGAATTAACCAAATTAATGGCATCAGATTGATCAATTTCATTATGTGAAGCACAAGCAAATGCAACATCACATCTTTCGCTCCACGGTTTTGCTTCATCATAATATTTCGACCGAGCATAGGTTTTCGAATAGTCTCTACATATTGTCAAATTATGAACCAATAAAATTATATATTGTAGCAAGCATAAATAAACAACAGAAATTATACAAACCGCAAACTTCTTTGCTGAGCTTTGATGTCTCTCAGAAATGATATTTTCATGTAGTCAAATCCATCCTCATCAACCAAATATCCTCTGGAATCTGACAAATGCCTTTTATTAAAAAATATACTCCTTGACCAGGATGATACACAAATGTACCCAAAAATGTATGAGAACTATAGATTCAATCACTACAATTCTTAATGATGATCTATATATATAAAGATGAAAACTTATGCAATAACAAAGCACAAATTTTCATTCTTGCTAGAATAAAAGAATATAGACACAACATCTTAGAAGATGTACTAGCCCCATTATTCAAAATCATAAAAATACAAAATTACCTGATACTGAAATGGGGAGAGCACCATAAGCAATTAGCTTCTCCAAAACATGCATTGCAATCTTTCCAGAGCCGCTCACAACACATCTACAGGAAATTATAAATTAGAAGGGTATTCCAAGATCACAAATGAGTGGAAACCAATTTAGGAAGCAACAAATTTCACAATAGATAATTGTCTTAAAAAAAGAATCATATACGTTAACAAATTAAATTATTGTAAATGAGAGTTTTCAAGTTTCTAACGTTAATGGGATTCTTAATTCAAGAAAAGAAGACCACCAAATTGAAAATAAAAGGTTCAAATCCTCGTAGGGATACTTAATTATAACAAGAAATGAGAGTAATGAAGGGTAGCACCAATAATTAAAGAGTCAATTCTTAGTAATTGGGGTTATGCCTAATTCAACCTTAGTTTGTAAAGTAAGGATTGCATCTAACTTATATATTATACTTTATTCCTAATCAATGTGGGATTTCCAACACACTCTCTTACATCGAGAAATGAACATCTTGAACACGAGATTAGATATTTAAGGATGATCTAACAAAAGCCCGATAACAATGACATCTTAATAAGTAGGCTTATACCTAACTTAATCTTATAAAACTGGCTTGTAAGGTGAAGATTGCACCTCATTTATATACCTTAGTTAGTTAGAATCTCTAACATCAATAGCAATAACATGTACGAAATGGTCTTAATTAAAATAGAAACCTTAATCCTTTAAGTTCTTTATTCATGTCAGCAAGCATGAGCTGGGCAAAGAAAACCTGCAGAAGAATGACAAACTTGTGAAAAATTTAATAATTTGAAACTAGATATGCAGAACTTTTTTATGATGATCTTCTAGGCTAGAATGGACTTCGATGTTACATGTTCTTTGCTCTGATAAGATGAGTTGCCTTATATGAGATTGGAAGCAATAGTGGTTAGAGATTCACTTGTTTTTTTTTTTTTTTTAATTGAACAAGGATATGCATAAGAAAATAACAGGACCTGCTGCAAAAATTTATCTCATAAAGAGATACCAAAAAAAGGAAGAGAGAATGGAAGGTTGGTACCATAGAGCTCATTTCATACATAATCACTCCAAATTTCATATCCCACCATATACCCACAGAGATCAAGAATTAAAAATTGAATTACCAGTCCATAGCCAGTAGCTTCAGGTCGAAGACTGGAGCCAGACCAAAATATCCTTGGCCCTGTAAAACTTCCCTGCACAAGTCAGGGATACATATGAAACTTACCCAACAAAAGAAATTCTTCCATATGTCAATATTCTTAACAGTCTTAAAGCTAAGCACACAAGCTTATAACAACAAAAGTCAAGAAATAAAAAAAAGAGCAGTCATGTGGTCGATCAAGATTCAAGTTAGAACTTAAAAGTAAAGAAGAAAAAAAAAATACAACAATAAAATGAAGGGTACATGTCCATCTGACAGATGGAGAAAAGAGAAAGCCGCATCAGAGAGAAAACAGAACAAAAGGGTAGAACAAGGTGTCGATTCACCAAAAGACAGAAACAACACCAGAACTGCCATCAGAGCTGAGTTACCATAAATGGACGTATTTTCCAAAATCAGGGTGCTCTTTGCCCACAATGCTGGTAAGTCTCATGTTTGTTCTGAACTTCTCAAAACAGAAACATAGCCATTCTTATTGAAAAAACCCTATCTCTCAGACTAAAATACTAGAAAAGAAAAACAAAAATAGAACTAGTGTAGTGTCCCACAAAAACAAGGGTATTGAGGGAATTTTCCTTATGTCAACAGTAGCAGGGACAGTGACCACAAATTTCAAGGACGAAGGCCGCAATTCATAGCTGTGACTCCTGCTAGGCTGCTACATAAAAATGCTCCACTATAGGTTTGGATAGCATTCAGATGCTACTTTGCACTGCTACACCACTATAGGAAGCTATTAACAACTATGGTGTGGTAGTTAACATAAATCTTAACAACTATGTGGTGGTAGTTACATAAATCAAACAATATCCTAATTTTGTATCATAAATCATGCCTATAAATAATTCTTCTTGACGCTTTTGACCACAATTGTTTCTTAATCTCCCTCTACCACTAGTGATTAGGCTATTCTCCATCATATCTACTCTCCTAACTTGGGCTTCTGTAGACCTTCTCCGCACATGCCCAACCCTAACCATAAAGACATCAACAGATTCTCTAAAGGATGGGAAAATTTAAGGGGAAAAAGATAAAGCAGATCTACATCATTGTACTTCAAAAGAGATAAGCTAAAGTAAAAGATTACCAGAATTACAAAATATGTAGACAATAATCCGTAGGTTTGCAAATGTAAGATGCATGTCTTTGAGTTTGTCTATCTATTCACTTTTCCCTTGGTCAATGGGATTTATTCAATTGACATTTTACATAAAATGAATCAAGAATTGAGATGTGAGGGATAAACATACAGGGGGAAATATATAAGAAAAAAGGTGAAATATTTATATTTACACCAAATAGTTTGTTAGGGTTTGAGAATGTATGCATTACCTGAAAATGGCCAGCTAGACGTCTATACTGTCCAAAAAGATACCCCATTTCTCGAGTACCAACACCCATTTCCTCTGATGGAAGGTCCTAATGGCATTCATTCATCACAAGAATATATACATGAAATGGGCCCTGGTTGCAGCACAGTTAAAAGATGTAGAAAAAGAATATGCTTTCAGTTACCTTGTCAGGCCCTAGGTAGCGATACATCTCACTCATGAAACTTTGGCAAAATCGCATAATCTGCCAACTTATCAAAGTGACATTTAGTAATTATAAAACTACTATAGATCAAATTGAATAATTTGATAAATTCACCTCATTATCACTTTTTCCTTTTGGATCAAAATCACTTCCACCAGCTGCTCCTCCTAATTTGTATGGCGATAAGGCATTCTTTAAAGTCTGCAGAGAATGTTGTATTGTATAAACTAAAAGTGGACCAAGACAAAAATGCAGCTCAGAATCTAGATACTTTGGCTGATATGTGAATCACAGTTTAAAAAACAAAGGCTTAGAGATATACATAGTTACTCAACTAAACTCTACACCTTAATACGAGAACAAATTAATATTTTGAATGAATGCAGGTAATCTGTCTCAATCATTATATCTCCTTACATAAAGTACATAGACCACACAAGATCTATTCATGTTAGAAATATTTCGAAGATCTTGCCAACCTTTATATTAGGAAATATTTTAGAGGTATGGAATATAGTACTGATTTTCACATTTTTAATTTACTGCCTCCAATTATATTAGGCAGATACGAAATTGGAAGGTTTGCTTATCAATTGCACATAAACAGCATACCTACATGTGTAGTAAAAACACATTGGTAGAAGAAATCGAACACATACCTAAAATAAATCAAACACTTGCATCCTATCTTAGTATAGTAAGTACCAAGAAATCTTAGGCATCTAAGATATCCATGTCCCAAAAGCCACCCTTAGAGAGTATTTAAGAGAATTCCAACACTGACCCTGACCCCTCGGTATTCATTGTATACTCTCCCTATCTTCTTTTCACTATCATTCTGGCATTCATTCTCTCTCTTATTGTTTTTCTCCTGTGCCCCTCAATTCTATATGGAGATGTGAATATGCAAGCACTCGTATTTGCTTATTTATTCTCTCATTTTTTATGTGTTTGTTCTCTTAAAATCAGACAAACAGACTACTACTACACCCTAACAGTGGCATCACATAATGTTAAATGAATAATAACTAAAGAAAAAGGCGGGTTCTACATGGCAATGAAATGTAAAAAGTATGTGTTTAAAATACAGACCAAACGTAGGGGGTCAAGGCTTACTTAGATTCTCCCCACCTTTCCACCCAAAAACATGGAAGAAAATCTTTTACACGTGATGTGCATTCTTGTTGACAAATAGCTTAAAGGATTAAAAAAAGAAGTATATAAGCTTCCAATTCATGGAAAAAAATGTGATGGCCCTAAAAAAGGCTTAATTCTGCAAGATTTAAGTCATTACTCATAAGAAATAATGTTATATAGGAATACCAAAAGTACTCATAATACCTGTTCAAAACCAAGGAACTTGGCAATACTTAAATTCATTGATGGATGGAAACGAATACCACCCCTACATGGACCCATTGACTGGTTAAATTGTACCCTAAAGCCCCGATTTACATGTGTCTCACCCCTATCATCCACCCATGAAACTCGAAAAACAATCATTCGTTCAGGTTCCAACAAGCGCTCCATGATGTTAACATAACTGAAACATGAGAATATTCATGAGATGCATCTAAAACTCAAGGAATAGCTTTGTCATTTGCTGATAGATAAATACATAATTATGCCATTGGAATAAAAGCAAACCGAGAGTTTTTTGCTATGACTCTTTCAAGGGCCTGAACTGCCTCCTGGACTGCCTGAATGAATTCAACCTCATGAGGATCCCTTTTTAGTGTAGCCTCAAGTATTGATCCTGCTGTTTTTGACATGGTAAGTTCAATTATAGAATTGTGAGACATTACCCAAAAACATAAGGATCATTACAAGAAAGACGACAACTTCTTATCAACTCAACATATTATTTATTATGTAGATAACCAAAATGTATCAATTTCAAGAAATTCAATATATCGATTGTAAATAGAAATTCTATCATACAAAACAACAGAAATGAACTGAAATTTGCCAGCGTAATGACAATCTGAAGCTTGACTCTTCAGTATCGAGAATAAGGACCAGATCCAGAGAATGTAGCACTGTTTCAGTATAAATGAGGAACTTACAAAATTGATCAGTGAGGCAGATTCCTATCATGCTATAAAATTGATCAACTGCATCTTTCATAAAATTCCAACATAACTTACAAAAATATCTATTAAGAACTTGTGACCACAAAGTAAAATGAATTGGTAAAGAGAAAACCAAATGATATAATTCAACTATTAGAAAACACAGTATACAACCATCAACGTTTTCATAGAAAGTGCTCAAAATATTATCTGCTGATGCCAGTTAATATAGCATGCCGAGATGCCCAACCTTTTACATAAACAGGCTTGTCAACCACAATTTTATCTTTGGAGGCCATTTGAAGACGAAGAGCCTCTTTGTGAAGCAAACTATTATTGTGTTCTTCAAGAGCACTCATTTGCATATTACGACTGCCCTCATTCCCATAAGGATTTCTTCTATGCTTCCGTCCATATTCCCTGCAGACAGAGCAGAAAATCCTAGGTGTCCCATCCTTCATATCTACAAAAGCCCATTTATAGGTATCTGCCCATTCTTCTCTCCATCTTTTAACAACCTTTTTCTTCCTTTTCACCTGTTGGTTCTTGGACATATCTTGAGCATCACTTGAAAGCTGAGAAACCATCGCCATCTGCTTGCTCTCTCCATGTTCTTCTGCGGAAGATTCCCGCATTGGTGCACCAATTAGAGCAGCGTTACCAAATGAAGGGTCATCATCCCCAGGTCCTATTTCTAAATCAATCTCCTCACCAAGCTCTCGCACAACCAAATTATGTCTCTGGCTCTGCTGAATCAAACTCATATCACCCATTACAGAATTCATCCCTACTTCTCCACTGGTTGGCAACAACATTCAGCATGACAGCCCTCAGAAATAATTTTAAATTTTTTGCTTTCTGCCAAAACAAATACATCAAATCACCAACTTACCTATTTTAGAATTAATGGAACAAACAAACAAAACTCATCTACAAGATAAACACATGTCTGAATTAGTTGACTCAATTGATTTGAACTAGACAAAGACAACATAAACTGACCTATCACTCGAATAGACATCAAAACAGTCGCACTATCTAGGCCAGTCTTGAGTTCTTCACAACAACAATTACCAAAAATCTCAAACATGAAAATCATTTCTAGCACTCAGACAACATTTAAATTGAATAAACTTCACTCAACCCCATTTTAGCCAGCACCCATCTGAAATGACAATCATTTAAACCCCAAGGCACAGCATAAACCCAGAATCCTAACAAACACAAAAGGCCAGTGTCCACAAACTCCACACATGATGGAGTAAAAAATGTTTCTTTTTTTTTCTTTTTGCCAACAACCAAGAAATGAAAATTAAATTTGCAGAAATACCCAGAAGTTGAATTTGACAGCTGAGCTCGAATACCTTAAGAAATTGAACCAAAGTGACAAACTAGAAAAGCCGAGGTTTTGAGCATCTCGTGGTCAGAGTGAGATCACAGAGGGGAGATTGGAGCAGTCAAAGGAGGAAACTTTAAATCTAAATTGAGGTTAAAGAGTGGCGTGTCATGGTGCGTGGAACAAAAAAACATAGTTGGGGAGTTTAATGATTGTTTCTGGAACTGTTTGTTTTGTTAGGTATTTCAGAAATCGAAGAAAGTGGGGGCAGTGAAGAGTGACGAGGATGTATATTTTTTCAGAAATATTTTTTTACGAAAATAATCTTCAAATATATGTTTTTTTAGATTATTAAATTTTCAATGTTTTTATTTACTATAATCAATATTTATCATTTTAAATAAATTAATTTATCTTCAAAATAAGAAAAATAATTTTGTATCATTTTCCCAGTGCCTATTTTATAGTGCAATGAAGAAAAACAAAATTGCGTAGTTTTTTAAAGAAATTGTAGGTTAATTACTTTTACTTAAAAGTATTATTTTTATAAAAATATTTTCTTTTTTGCGTTTTAAAATGAGAGCATAACCACTGTGAACTAATAATTTTATTCAACAAAATGCAAGGTTCATATTTTAATTTTAATGAAAGAAATAATCTAAAATGATTTCAAGTTATTATGACCCATAAATATCTAAAAACATGATATTTTTCATGATAATTAAATAGAAAGTTCACTAAAATCCCGTTTTAAAATTAATGAATTAATTAGCTGTAGTCTTAGGAACATGATATCCAGCATATTATTTTTTAAAATTTATTGAAATCCAATCATTAAATAATGTGACATCAATACAAATTTATGATTTTTATTAAGTTTAAAAATTTATCTTGATAAGATATTATAACTAAATTGCTTTAAGAGAATTAAATTTAAGAAATGTATATTTTATTTACTATATCCTAATTTTTAACATTATTAAATTCGCTATTAAAGTAGAACAGGCTAAAAAAAACCATAAATATTGAAATTGGGTACATATGGTTAAGATGCTAACTCAAAGTCGAATAATTCATTTAGGATCCAAGTTTAACTTCTAGAATAAATAATTTTTGGCCAAATTTTACTTATCTTGTTATTTTCCTGTTGAGCCAAATTAAATCTAAGAAAAAAAGATCTTGGGACACCTGTAGACAATATGCCGGATAAAAGTAGTTACTTCACAGTGTTTTATGCATTTATGAATGAATTGTTGATTAAATTTGTATTAATGTATTCATTTAGTAAGTTGAATGGAGAAAATGTCTAAAATAAAATTTTGAAGTACATATTGTTAGAAAAAAAACACAATAATTTTATTTTAGCTTAACTAAATTTTTTATAAATTTAAATATTATTAGTTGAGTTGTTATTAAAAAGTTTGTTCTTTCAAATACTAGGTTTATATTCTTTTTAATTGAGTATATGTTGTTTGATTTTGCTGATACTTATAGTTATCTTACATAAAATAATATAATTGATTTTTACATAAAATTACATAATTGATTTTTAAGTCTTTTATAAATTTGATAATTTTCAATTGAATCTTAATTCAAATTTTTGTCTTATTAAGTCTTTAAAATCTTTATATCTTTCAGTTAAATCTATACTATAAAATGGAATGACCTAACATTTTTATTTTGTAATTTCAAATACACATCCCAAATTTGGATAATAAAAAAAAGTAAAACTTTAGAACCTTAATTATCTTTTTTAAATGATATTGTTTCATATTTTTACATAAATTTTTGTTTTAGTATTTAATTTTTTTAAAAAATGAAAAATATCATTTTTCATAAAGATTAAAATTCTAGATATTTGTTTTTATTGTTGTTTAGATTGGTGGTGTTATATTAAAAAATCAAAATTCTAGATATTTGTTTTTATTGTTGTTTAGATTGGTGGTGTTATAATTGATATTGCAAAATCAAATGATAGATACTCATTTGAAAATATAAAAAATTTGGATACTTAATAGACAATAAAAACTTTTAATTTAACTTCACTCTCTGGCAATGTCCATTTGACCAATTGTTCTGAATGAATCCAACCAAACAAATTAAAGATCAAATTGATAATTTAACTTTAAAATTATAATTAGTAAGGAACTAGTTAATAATTAAATATTTCTTACATTATATAATGAATATAAACATAGTAGATTGATCATTCTTCTCATTTCGATCAATCTCAATTGACTGATTTTCTCACATTGGAGGGAAGACTACTAAACAAGAAGGCATATTCAATTTCAATGCTAACCTTTTTATTTATAATCTCAAGTTCGGGACAACCATCAAGATGAGTACAATAAGGCCAAGGAGAATTTCTCCTTTTTTCTTGGCAACAATAAAGATGTCTCTTCTGTTGTTAAACTATATTATCCTCTAATATCTTTCTTTTCTAAGCTTAATCTTTCTTATATTTTTCAAGGAAATATTCTTTGGCAATAGTGTCATCCTATCATTGACAATTTGACACTGAAATCATGATTTGGATTATAAGTGAATGCAGATTTCCAACCCGGTGCTCACTGGTTAAGATCAGCATTTGGATGCATTCAAAACATTGCAATATGAACTTCTATACAGAGCCTTGATCAGTCATGGCTTGAGCAATGGTTAGAAATGCAGATATGACTGCTCCATGCACCAGAGCCCTGACATAACAAGCATACAAATATTAAATTGGGGCTGCAAATCTAGAAGACATTTCAAGATGTATGTTCATTCAAACAAATCCATTGCAAGGAAACTACATCCACAAGAATCTGCAGTTGCAATTAAAAGTTTCCTTTTACTTTTTTGGATAAAAGTCTAATACAAGGATGGCTAATAGGTGTTTTATGTTTTTTAATAATTGAAAAGCATTGCATCTCAGAAATTCACATATCTACTATGTTTATACCAAGGAGCGTTAATTTTGGGAATTAAAGTTTATGTGTTAGCTTCATCATTGTTGTAACGTTAATGAAGAAAGCACTTACTCAGGACTTTCCTTTTGATAACCAAAATCAGTTGCAGCTTTGATAGCTCTCTGATAAGTCTGTTTCATTGCTTCCTGCCCCAAGAAACAAGCAAATTTGAACACAGAAGTTGATATAAATTTGAACCCAATAAACAATTGAATAGGAAGGGTCAATAAGAATACAACTAGACTTTTTGGGGTGAGTTAGCCCCAAACCACAAATGTAAGAAAACTATATGATTTGTAAAAGCAATTATTTCACCAAACTACCTGCAATTTAGATTCAAAGTCCTCTGGTGACCAGTGCATCAAACTGCATTCATGATTCAGTTCAAGTTCTCCAGCCACAACCTGCAAGCAAGTTAGCATGGAGAACAGAAGAATTTAAGAAAGGCCCACACAAATGTCATGGCTAATATTGATGTTGAAATTGAATCCGTCATCAATTGAAAATAAAACCAATTTAAAGATGTTAACCAAGCCTGATACACTTATGATCACAGTTTCAATTTGATGTTTTAAATGGTGAAATGATGAACGCTCAAATGAGCCTATTCTGACATGGCTTAGAAAGAGATTCTAATAGTAATCCACAAGGGGATCAAGTCAACTGAGTGCTTTGTGGTGCTAAATCATAATCAAATGAAACCATCAGGTTAATGATTATCACCTCAACATTGTAGGGTCTTAAGAAAGTCAAATAAACACAAACCCTGGTGGACAGAGAGAGGCTGTTTCCATGACTAACCAATGACCGTAGGTAGCAAGACAAGAAACTTATCATTGAGCCAAGCCTTGTGCTCGTCAATTTAACAAGTAATCAGTAAATATTTGCATCTAATGAAAGTTTAATATGGGCAAGTATTTAGTAAACAATTAATATGCCTGAAATTTGGGGAGCAATCAAAGTGAAGGAAAAAGGTGTTAATTCATCACATAAAGACCCAACATTCGAAAATTACTCCATCTCCTTTCCTGATTCTATACATTTTCAACCCAACTGTTGCCTAATAAACAAAATATAATACTTAACTAACTTTGCATCAACATTTTCAGTTAAGGTGGATATAATAGCATTTCACACATGGCAGTATTAATGGCTGTAACCATCACGACAACTACCACAATCATTAATGTCACTGTGATTACGGTGGGAAAATGTATGCAATATACATAGGAAAACTATGTAAAAAACCTACCCCTCCAGTACCAGCAGCCATTGCAGGAGCAATGAGAACACTAGCCTTCCTCAAAATCTGAACTGCCTCAGGGGTACAAGGCATGTTTGAACCTAGGATTCAAATTCAACAAGTCAATTCTATCAGTTGAAATGAGAAAGAAGGAAGTATTGCATTTCCATCTTAAGAGAACAACTACCTTCAATTAGTATACGACAACCTGAATTGACCAAATTAATGGCATCAGATTGATTAATTTCATTCTGTGAAGCACAAGCAAATGCAACATCGCACCTTTCATTCCACGGCTTTGCTTCATCGTAATATTTGGACCGAGCATAGGTTTTTGAATAGTCTCTACATATTGTCAATATGAACAAGGACAGTAAAATTATACAAAATAGCAAGCAGAAAGCATAAACAAACAACAGAAATGATACAAACCGCAAACTTCTTTGCTGAGCTTTGATGTCTCTCAAAAATGATATTTTCATGTAGTCAAATCCATCCTCATCAACCAAATATCCTCTGGAATCTGACAAATGTTTTCGTTAAAGAAATACTCCTTGAAGAGACGGGATATACAAAGGTATAATCCTAGATTTATTTACCAAGCACAGATTTTCATTTTTGCTAGAATAAAATAATACAGACAGCATCGTAGTACATGCAGCAACCCCCCTATATTCATAATAAAAAACAATATTACCTGATACTGAAATAGGAAGAGCACCATAAGCAATTAGCTTTTCTAAAACATGCATTGCGATCTTTCCAGAACCACTCACAACACATCTACAGGAAATTATAAAATTATAATTTATCATGAATGTGTGAAATCCAAGAAAGTAACAAATTCCACACTAGATAATTGTCTTAAAAAAAACTAACAAGTTAGCAAAAGAAATTACTGAAAATGGGAGTTTCCAAGTCTCTAATATTATTGGAATTTTGAATTCAAGAAAATAAGACTGTATCAACTTGAAAAGAAAATATTCAAATTCTCATAAGGATACTTAATTATAAAAAATAATGATGATCAGAAAGTTAGAAGCACCAATATTGAAGAAGTCAGTAGCAACAGTGTTTAAGAAATGGTCTAAATTAAAATATAAACCTTAATCCTTTAAGTTCTTTATTCATGTCAGCAAGCATGAGCTGGGCAAAGAAAACCTGCAGAAGCATATAACAAATTTGTTAATAATTTAATAACTTGAAACAGTAGATGCAGAGAACCTTTCATGATAATCTTCTTGGACAGAATGGGATAGTATGTTACATGGCCTTTATTCTGAAATGATGAGTTGGTGGATATGAGATTTTAGGCAATAATGGTTAGAGATTGGTCTTCTTTTTTATTGAATATATGCACAAGAAATTGACAGGACCTGCCATAAAAGGTTATCTCATACAGAAATACCAAAAAATAAAGGGACAGAAAATGAAAGGCTACATGGTGCACGTTTCATACTTAATCACTAAAATTTTCATATCTAACCATACATCCAGAATACGAATTAAATATTGAAATTACCAGCCCATAGCCAGTAGCTTCAGGTCGAAGACTGGAACCAGACCAAAATATTCTTGGCCCTGTAAAACTTCCCTGCATAAGTAAGGCATACATATGAAAAATACCCAGCAAAAAAAATATTTTGCCACAAATGCTAACATGTTTGTAAACTGATTAGACATATTACATGTAGCCCTATAAATGATGCTTCCCTTCAAGAAATGTAACATTCTTTTCTGCAAAGTAAAGCAATGATCCCAAGCCCATAAAGGAAAAAAACAACCAATTCTTTTACTGTTAGATTTGGCAATTAAGTCCATAGTTGTCAATCTCAGATAGAAGCAGCAAGAGCAGCCAGTCCCAAAATCACCATATGGGATAGCACATAGGAGGACAAATGCTTTTTTAAAGATCTAAATAAAATTATAATTAAATGGTCAAAAAGAGAAAAAAAAATTTAAAGAATTATAATTAATAGTCGAAACAAATAGTCTTAAGCTAAGAACACACAAAGACAATAACTATACAAGTTGAAGAATAAAAGAAATATGTAAAAAGGTAAAGACTCAAGTTAGAACTTAGAAGACAGAAGAAAAAGGTAGGACAGAAAAATAAAAGGCCAATGTCAATCTGATAGATGGAGAATAGAGAAAGCTAGGTTGGAGAGAGCGAACAAAACAAAAGGGTAGAACGGGCCTCAATTCTCCAAAATGTCAGAAACAACAATAGTATTGACATCACAGCAGAGGGTTACCGCAAATGCACATGTTTTCCACAGAACAAAGTGCTCTTTGCCTGCAATGCGGTTAGGTCTCATGTTGGTTCGTATCTTATCAGAACAGAAATGTAGCTGTTCTTGTAAAAGAAACCCTATGTTTCAAATACAGACTAAAATACAAAAAGTAAATATAAAAGTAAGACACCAGCATCAGAAACGGTGGTAGGGAGGGGCTTTCTTTACATCAACAGTTGTGGCCACCATGACAATAAGTTTCTGGGATAAAGGCTTCAGTCATATTCGTGACTCCTGGAAGCGTGCTACATAAAAGCACCCCACTGTAGCTTTGGAGTTGAAGTCAAAGGCTAATGGACACAACTACATTACTATTGTGCCACTATAGAGAGTTATTAACAATGTTATGGTTGGTTGTATCATACATCATGTCTATAAATTAACCGTTCTTGATGGTTTTTTGACTATTCTTGATCTCTCTTCATCTCTAGTGATTAGGCTATCCTCCATCATATCTACTCTGCTAGCAAGGGCTTCTGTAGATCTCCTCCACGCATACCCAACCCAGCCCATTAGAACTTCTACGGGTGCTCTAAAGGATGAGAAAGAAATAAGGAAAAAAATATAAAGCAAATCTACATCATTGTATGACAGGATAGAAAATCAGAAAAAGGACCCAAAGAAAAATACAAGTGGGCCAAAGTTTGGCATCTATAATTGAGGCAAGAAAGGAAAAGAAAAATATGATGGCATTTAGTATTGAGACAGTTACTGGATAAGGGGAAATACATGTGAGATAAAGAATATGAGAGTGGGGTGAGCGGGGAGAATCAGTTTTTTAGCGAAGTTTCTATTAGTAAGAACAAGAGGATTATCTCTGTGTGAGGAGTTTGCCTTTGGGATCCAGAGGGAAAGGGTTATTTACAAGGGTTACTTCTAATATTCCTTTCTTTTCGTAAAGAATATTTTCTGCTGTTTGGACTTGTACGTCATTGTACTTCAAAGCAAATAAGCTAACGACTAAAGAGATTATGAAATTACAAAATATGTAGAAAATAGTGCTTACTCTAGGTTTGCAAATGTAAGATGCATATCTCTAGTTTGCTCTATCTATTCAACTTTTTTATTGGTCATTAAGATTTATTATAATGATGTTTTTACATAAAGTGCATCAAGGAACTCAAATCTGAGGGATAAACATACAGGGGGGTAATATATAAGAAAAAAGGTAAATTGTTAATATTTCCACCAAATAGTTAGGATTTGAGAATGCATGAATTACCTGAAAATGACCAGCTAGACGTCTATATTGTCCAAAAAGATACCCCATTTCTCGAGTACCAACACCCATTTCCTCAGATGGAAGGTCCTAATAGACATCCATCCATCACAAGAATAATTCATGAAATAGGCCATGAATGTGAAAAGGTTAAATGATAGTGAAGAAAAGTATTCTTTTAGTTACCTTGTCAGGCCCTAGGTAGCGATACATCTCACACATGAAACTTTGGCAAAATCGCATAATCTAGTAAAGTAACAATTAGTAATTAGAAAACAAATTAAGTAGAGATTGAATTGAATAAGTTGAAAATTCACCTCATTATCACTTTTTCCTTTTGGATCAAAATCACTCCCACCTGCTGCTCCTCCCAATTTGTATGGCGATAAGGCATTCTTTAAAGTCTGTGGAGAAGGATGTGTCATATAAACTATAAAGTGGTCCAACACAGAAATCCAGCTCAGAATCTGCGTTCTTAACTTTTCCTGATATGTGACTCTCAGTATATTTATGTCAAATATAAACAAATAAAGGCTTAGATATATACATCCTTGCTCAACCAAACTCAAGACATTGTACAGTTAGTATTTTGAGTGAATACAGTTTTCTGTCCCAATCATTACATTTCAAAGATATCCTTAATATTTATTCTCCCGTCTTTTCATGTACTTATTCTCCTTTTAAAAGAAGGAAAGAAAAAAACAGACTACTACCATGCAGTCCTAACAGCAACATAACATTCAATATTCAAAAAATAATAAGAGAGAAAAAGGTGGCTCTACCATGGTAATGAAGTGTAAAAAGCAAGTGCATAACATATCTGCCAAATATAAGAGACTAACAAAATCGTTTATGCATGCTGGGCATTCTTGTGGTAGACAAATAACAAAAGAAGCATAAATTGCTTCCAAGTCATGGAAAAATTGTGATAGCATTAAAATAGAATAAATTCTACAGAAGTCATTGGTTGTGAGAAATAATGTATTATATAAATACCAAAATTACTCATAATACCTGTTCAAAACCAAGGAACTTGGCAACACTTAAATTCATTGATGGGTGAAAACGAATACCACCCCTACATGGACCCATTGACTGGTTATATTGTACCCTAAAGCCCCGATTTACATGTGTCACGCCCCTATCATCCACCCATGAAACCCTAAAAATAATCATTCTTTCAGGTTCCAACAAGCGCTCCATGATGTTAACATAACTGAAACATGAGAATATTGGTGAGATGAATCCAATACTAAAGCATTGACTTTATCATTTGAGTATAAACAAATATAAAATTATGTCCATTTGAATAAAACACACCGAGAGTTTTTTGCTATGACTCTTTCAAGGGCTTGAACTGCCTCCTGGACTGCCTGAATAAATTCAACCTCATGAGGGTCCCTTTTCAGAGTAGCTTCAAGAATTGATCCAGCCGTTTTTGACATGGCAACTTCATTTATAGCATTGTTAGACAGTACTCAAGAACATAAGCATGTTTATAAGAAAGATTACTTCTAATCAATTCCATGTATTATTCCACGTGTAGATAACCAATATTTTTCAAGAAATTGATTATTTCAACCGTATAATAGAAATTCTATCACACAGAACAACAGAAATGTGCTGAAATTTACCATAGTAGTGCTAACACAAATATTGATTGTCAGATATCAACATTACTTCTAATCAATTCCACATATTATTCAGTGTGGATAACGAACATATGCTCATTTCAAGAAATTGATTGCCAGAAGTAAAATAAAAATTCTATCACTCATCACAACAGAAATAAGCAGAAATTTACCATAGTAATGATAATACAAATCTTGATTGTTAGATAATACAAATCTTGATTATCATCAGATATCAAGATTACCTGTAATCAATTCCACACATTATTCAGTGTGTAGATAACAAACATACTCATTTAAAGAAAATTGATTACGTCAGCTGTAAAATAAAAAATATATCACTCAAAAGAACATAAATGAGAAGAAATTTACCATAGTAATGACAATACAAATCTTGATTATTAGATATCAGGTAAGGATAGAAAAAAGAATTAAAATTACTAACCAGGTCCTCTCATCACTATATGAATGGAGGAAAACAGTAATAGAAAAGGAAAAGGAAAAAGCTGAGAGTCTGAAAATGGTGTATTCGGTTTCTTGTACAAAATGAATTAACCCTGCTATCTGAGTACAGCTCCGAATATATAAGGAAACTGTGTAGGGTATACCGTGGCAGCTGAAGTAGTTCAGTAGTAACAGTACAGTTGAGCCTCTAACTAAACAGTTAAACTGATCTGCTAGTTAATTCTCTTAGCTAACACAATGAGTTTCATGTTTTTAAGCTAACAATATACAACTCCAGGATATAGTCAGCATACACATACAGTTGTAAACAAAATGTAAAATTAATATTATATTATTCAGTAAAAAAAGGAGAAAGCAAGCATTAGAAATTAAAAGTGTCCTGGGAAACTAAGTTTTGCAAAGAAACCATTAAACCAGTGATGGAACAAAATAAAATTAACAAAATGGTTGAATGCCATAGGATGCTTTCAAATCAGTCAGTAATTTAACAACTAGAGGAAGCGATATAGTTCACAAGAACATTCAGATTTATCTAACCAACAACACAATGCTTGCACTTCATAAACTAAAGATCATTTGAAATGTTGAATGCAGAAGTGAAGCATATTCTTATCCTATGTAATTGATTTAAATGCATCTATTTTTAAACACAACAAATATATTTTTTATAAACCTATGACCAGAAAATAAAATGAACAGGGGAAGGGCACAACAGATGGTTCAACTCAACTATTACAAAGCAGAATATACCACCATTAACATTTAAAGAAAAAAATATCATCTGTACACGACAGTTATTGCAGCATGCTGAGATGGCCAACCTTTCACATAAATAGGCTTGTCAACCACAATTTTATCTTTGGAGGCCATTTGAAGACGAAGAGCCTCTTTGTGAAGCAAACTATTATTGTGTTCTTCCAGGGCACTCATCTGCATGTTTCGGCTGCCCTCATTCCCATAAGGATTTCTTCTATGCTTCCGGCCATACTCCCTGCAGACAGAGCAGAAAATCCTAGGTGTCCCTTCCTTCACATCAACATAAGCCCATTTGTAGGTATCTGCCCATTCTTCTCTCCATCTTTTGACAACCTTTTTCTTCCTTTTCACCTGTTGGTTATTGGACATATCTTGAGAATCATTACAAATTTGAGAAACCATCCCCATCTGCTTGCTCTCACCATGTTCTTCTGCAGAGCATTTCCGCATTGGTGCAACAATTAAAGCTGCATTACCAAATGAAGTGTCATCCTCTCCGGGTCCAATTTCCAAATCAATCTCCTCACCAAGCTCTCTCACAACCAATTGATGTCGCTGGCTTTGCTGAATCAAAGTCATATCATCCATTGAAGAATTCATTCCTATTACTCCACTTATTGACAACAACATTCAGCATGACAGCCCTCTCAAAAAACTAAAAAAGATTTTTGCTTTCTGTCAAAACAAATACACCAAATTACCAACTTTCCTATTTAAGAGGTACTGGAACAAACAACCAAACTCATTTTGAGGATAAACATATGCCTACACGACATAAAACTAACCTACAACGCGAAGAAATCAAAATAGTGGCACTGTCTGTGCCAGTCTTCAGTTCTCCAAAACCGCAATTACTCAAAAATCCCAAATATGAACATCTTTTGTAGTAATCATGCAACATTTAACAAACTCCCTCAAAACTTTCCTCAACCCCTTACTTAGATAGAACCCATTTAAATTGACAATCATTTAAATCCCAAGGCACAGCATAAACCTCATAAACCTCAGAATCCTCACAAATACAAAACGCGAGAGTCCACAAACTGCACAAGTGGTGGAGAAAAAGAAAACGTTTTTCGCCAAGGACCCACAAATGATAATTAAATTTGCAGAAATACCCAGAAGTTGAAATTGACCGCTGACCTCAAATACCTTAAGGAATTGAACGAAAGTGACCTTTAAAAAAAGCAAGTTTTGAGCACCTGTGGTTGGAGTGAGATCAAACAGCGAGTTTGAAACAGTGGAAGAAAGAAACTTTAATTCGAAATTGAGGTTAGAAAGTGGAGTGGAATGGTGAGCGGAACAAAAACGTAGTTGGGAGTTCAATGATGATTATTTCTAGGATGTTTGTTTGGTTGGGAATTTCAGAAACCAAAAAAAGTGGAAGGAGTGAGGAGTGACGAGGATGAACCCATCATCATCATCATCATGTATGTGATGGTGATGTTATGTGATGTGATATGATATGGATTGTGTGTGATCATCATCCATCTGTATGCAAAGTGCAACGATCGTGATTTGATTCCAAAAGAAAAATAAACAACTAAGCTTAGGGGAGATTGACGCACGTGATTGGATCGTAAAACGACGATCTTTTACAACAAATATGTATGCATGCTTCATAAGAAATAAAAGAATTTTCGTACATATAAATGCTTTTGTTTCGGAAATGTTTTTCTAGTGAAATAACTTTCTTTTTTTATCAATTTTGTATTAGGTGTATGACAATATTTATCATCTAAAATAACAAAAAGAATTTTTAATTCTACAAAGATGTTATTTTCCGACCAAGTATTCTCAATTGTAATGAAAAAATAAAAAAGTTTTAACGAACAATTTATTTTATAAATTGGAGATTGTTGAGAAGTTTTGATTCATAAATTTTCTAAAACATTTTTTTAAGATAATTAAATAGAGAGAGCATTTTATATTATAACTATGAGGATACCTAATTTATGTGGGTAAATAAAAAAAAGAGAAATAAAGGGAGAAAAAGAATAAAAAAATTATACTTAGAGACGCGAATAAAACTATTAAATTAGTCCTTAAAAGTGTTGAATGAAATTAGCTTTTAAGATTAATATAACTATAAAAAAATTGCCGATATATCTTCAATTAAATATAAAAATGATTAAATTAGCTTTTGAAATAAATAAAATAACGAAAAAATCCTTAAATTATAAATTCCTAGGAAACTTTATTTTTTAAATTTTATTGACAAGGAGCACTGGTCCCTGATTTTTAATGTCTAGTTGCACTTTATTTTAATTATACGAACCTCAAATTTCAACTTCTTTTTTATCAGGTTATATAAAGAACTTACACTTTAGGAAAAAATTTGTTAAAAATGAAATTTATCAAATCAAAGTTGATCTGAAAAGCGAGTTGATTGGATAATAAAATGAAAGAAAAACTAATTCCATTAAATTGAATGAGTTACTCTAAATTTTAATTTCAATTTAATCACTTTATCTTTTGACTCTTAAATTTAACCAAGAAAAACAGGGACGTCATAATTAACATTAAATCATACTTAACCCGTGACTTAAATATTAAGCCTTTATAAAATTGAATGTTTTCGTTTTACTTAGTGTAAAGCATTACATTTATACTTTGTGTCTCAACTTTAAAACTAATAATTCTGGTAAAATACTTTTCTTTAAATTTAATCCTCTAAATATAAAATTGCAACTTCAATCTTTAGATTTTTTTTTTAAAGTATCAAATATTGTTGTTGATAATAGAGATCATGAAGAAAATTGATGTTTTTAAGAGATAAAAGTCGAAGAATTTATTTTATAAGATGTAAAATTAAAACTCACCAATATGATGAGTTGAAGTAGATGACACAATATTCAATAAAACAAATTTGCATATGTCTACTTAAATTCAAACACGACTTTAATATGATATTTGTGAAAAAACAAAAAAGTAGGACTTAAGTTTAATCGAAGGTTTTACTTACAAAACTAGTAAATACGAGAATGTTTCATGGGACGAATAGATATCAAACCAAGGAAAAAAAAATTGATCACACGATCATCTAATAATTTTATAATTAAGATATCAAATACCATTTTCTTCACCAGTTTTACCACAATTAACATCTGATAATGTAAAAGTTCAGTGGACACTGGCAACTTCCCTTTTATTCGTTCTCAAATTTCTCTAGGACTATTGTTGAGACTGAAGCTCGTTTAATTTGTGAGACGAAATGAAAGAATATACATTTATCGAGACATAAAAACAAAACGAAGGACAGCCTTAGCAAATAAAAAAATATCCCAGACCTATACGCAATAGCAAAATAAACAAAATTTCATTTATACACAGATATATGGTGGCTCTACCCAGAAATAGTATAAAAACCTAGTGCATACCCAACCTACACAAGAATTCATCTAAACTGCACATCGTGTATCTCCCAAAAGTTCTTAACCTTCGTAAACAGGCTTCTATTTTATCAATATATTACTCTTGCACTTTCATCATTTATTATTATACGAGTTTGCAAAGTCCGTGATCCTTCGTTTAATATTCTGCAAAAAACGTCACCAAATAAGCGTTAGGAACATACAAAGAAGTAATAAAAGTAAGCAATTATGAGAGAAGACAAAATGTTTATTATTTAATATAAAGAAGAAGAAGAAGAAGAAGAAGAAGAAGAAGAAGAAGAAGAAATATAGAATTATGTCTCCAAAAACGACAATCTATGCTAATTTGTTCCCTAAGTTTACGTGAATGCATTTTAGTCCCTGAATCAGTTAACTTCAAGATGAATTTATACTTCTTTGTTATTTAATCCCTGTAAAATTCATGAAAAATTTAGACTCTAAAGTTAGTCAATTTCTAGTTGGAAGATCTAATTTGTCATGAAAATGACAAATTCAAGGATTAAATAGTGTGTGTATGTATCATATATGCGAACTTTCAGGACTAAATTAATATAGTTTGATACTTTCAAAGATGAAATTGTGAATTTACTGTAAAAATAAAAATCTAAATCAAAGTTAGAGAAAATGTAAATAATTACCTCCAATTCCAAATGAAGAACAACAAATATTTTCTTCAATCTCTTGTGTCTCTGCAATTCCATCATGCTCCCAAGTTTAAAAGATATATAGTAAATACACGGAGAGCTTTACAAATAAGGTAACACAAGAAACACTAGGAGGAAAACAACTCCAATATCCCAAATATAAACTAAACTCTTCATAAAAGATTAATCAGTAATTAGTTTAATGTTAAACTCAACCAAAATTGCATCAAATCGAACTAGGGAACTGGCAGTCAATTACCATGGCTGTTAATGATATATACATACCGGTTGCCATTTAATATAATAAGACGAAACAGCTTAAGACATCCACGAGAACTAGAGTAATAATTTTCTCGTGTACAATCACTTTCAATAAACATAAATTCCTTAAAGATTATCGTATGTGTGATTTAGAGAATACAAACATTTTCAAAGATTATATCATCCAAAAGGGGTAAATGGATGAGATTAGATAAAAGGAGCTTAAGCGTGTCAGTTTTTTTAGAAACTGTTAAATGCAGACAATAATGTATTAAAGCATTATTTGTCCAACATTTGCACTCTTATGGTACAATTATATAAAATATTGCATCCATTGGATGGAGCAAATAGAACATACCGGTCCACAGCGTCGATAGGATTCCTTCAGCTGCTCCACAACGTCATAATATCTACCCATATCCCTGCCTTTAGTTTGCTGTAAATCATCACCTAGTTTCTGAAACTCGTCCCTACAAATTATGGGTAGAGATGTTAAACAGAACTTCGGACAGGTAATCACACCGAACATCTAAGAGAAAAAGCAAAAACCTTGATTTGTAAGGGCATTTACCTGTAACTCTCCAAAATCTTGTGCAAGGAAGTGTAACTATCATATTTGTCACGATACTCCTCTACATATTCTTTATATCTAGCATTGCATAGGAAAAAATGTATCAGATTCGAAAAGATCAAGTGCTTTAACTCAAGAGGAGCACCCTATCATAACATGAACCACTGGAACAACAATTAAAGTTAATTAGAAAAGCTTAAGAATAACGCTTACTGAGAAAAACTCCTTATCGGGGCCTTCAATTCAGGCTCATCCTTTTCATACTTTGAAAAAGAGCAACTATTTTCATCTGAAGATGATTCTCTCTTCTTTTGATCACTATGATTTCTATCAGCAAACCCAGAATCCTTTAGTCCGTCAGCCATCTCTTCCACTGAATTAGATGTTTGCCTTTTACTTTCTTTTACAGGGTAGAAAACTATTCCCGCTTTGCCGTCTTGTTGTTTAGATGCATTTACAGGCACTCCTCTATTGCTTTCACTGCGACCTTCCAAGTCTGTATCTCGACTCACCCCAGATTCATTATTTCTATATTTACTACTCATTTCTGCCAATTTGTTTTGAGATCCAACTTCTGCATTATCAGCTTTCAAATGTTGCGAATGAGTCTGCATAGACCTAGAACGAGATTTTGTTGAATCCTCAAAATGATTATCTGAGTTCTTTCTGTAACTGCTGTCCAAATTACTGGGTAAACCAGAATTTACAAAGGCTGAGGACTGTTTTCCTGAATCTGAATTTGCCTTCAACAATGGTTTTAGTCTTGTGATATCTGAATTCCTGTCCCCTGAAGTGTTTGCTTTGTTTTCCAACTGTTTAAAAGAACCTTTTCGTTCAAATTGCTTTGCAACATGAGTTTCATCTGGGGTGGACTCACGAAGTTCTCCCAACTCCAAGTCTGAAAGCTCTCTCTGAAGAGATACACCTCGTCCATTAGTTACAGGAGATTGATCAAGACCAATTCTGTCGCTCTCCTTAGGCGATATTCCCAAGTGTGACTGTGTACTTTGTCGGTGTTCCCTTGATTTACCAACCATTTCACCTTGTTCTTGGTAATAAGAATCCATGAATAGTGGCTGTTTACTTCCATTACTACCATCCCTGGAATTCCTTGAAATTTTTTTCTCAGTGGCATTGATATCTTCATTTGATGCATCTTTATGAGATTTATCTTTCTGTATGGAAGAAGCTTCTCGGGCAGGGAAGTCATTTGCTGAGTGTTTTTTGCTGTGCCTTACACTTTCACCTTGTTTATCTGATTTTTCCCATGAGTATGAAGGGTTTTCCAAAGGGGTTTGAGCTGAGGACTTTTGTGGAAAATCTGAACTAGATTTTCCAGGAAATGCTCGATTGGGTCCTTTTTGTAAGCCAACACTCAAATTCGCTTGCCTATCAGCTCTGTTCAACACTTGTAGACTAGGTCCCTTACCAGTGTCTTCAGTAAATTCATAAGGAGACAAGTTCCGGGAATTTTTTATCGTCTGAACATCAATACCGGGAGACAATTCTGCTTTCAACCTCTTTGCACGTTCTGATTTCTCATCTAGGCTCTTCGCATCAGAAACCCTCTTATGTTTACCTTTAGCGAACTTATCCGAGCTGTCAGACTGTTCATGCCTAGAGCTATGTTTAACTTCATTTTCATTTTCATCAAACAAACTCCCTATATAATTTTGGCGGTCCTGGAGCTGTTGATAGTCAATTGAAACGGGTATTGTCTCTTCTGCATATTTTCCACCTCTATTTGGAATGGTAGCTGGAGGTAGAGCCAATTCAGCTTCCCGTTCCTCAGGTATGTCCTTTTCAATTTCAATTGCATCAGATTCATTACCGTCCTGTTTCTCATCAACCTCATTCTGCATTGATCTTCCATCAGGAGATTTTTCTTGAATGGGTAAGGACATACCTTGATCAGAGACTTCAGCTTTTGGTTTTGACTCCTTCTCATCATCACTAGTCATAATATCTACATCCTCATCAGAACCCTCCAGTCCCTCCTTGCTGCTAGAAGATGCATCACTTTCGCTGTCACTACTACTACCGCTCCCTGATCCGGCAGGACTTCTGCTCCTACTGTGGCTTCCACTGTCACTGCCACTATCACTGCTGTCACTGTCACTATCACTGTCGCTTCCGCTATCACTGGAGCTGCCTGCCTGGCCTTCACTGTGATCAGAACCTTTTTTGTCACCAAGGATATCAGGTGAAGTATGTTGGGCATCAATTTTTTCCAAATTGTTTGTATCTTCTTCTACTTTGGATTTTAAATTAACCATTTCCTCCATATCAACATTCGGGACTTTTTCTTCAGATCCTCCCTGTGGGGCTGATGTCTGATCATGAAACTCTTCACGAGTATGTACCTGGCTGTGACTGTCATCAGGAGAACTGTACAAAAAATATAGACCTTAAAAGCACGAAGGGGCCCATAAAATTGAGATAGTTGTAGTGCTGGTTTATTTAAGCTATTCGAAAAAAATAAATAAAAGGCACCTTCCGCTTTCAGTCTGAGGCTTATTTAAGCTTTCCAAATCCACTTCTGGTTTCAATATATACCTTCCTGGAGCCTGATATTTTGCAATCTGAACATCAACATTAAATGAAATATTAGACAACAAATGTAACATAAAACAATAGCCTCAAAAAACCCCACCACTTACCTTTTTTATAATTGGCTCAATTTTCTTTATGGAATTCGGAAGTGTGTCTCCAACAGCTTTCTCCAAAGCCTATAATCAAAGGGGGCAGACAGTTAAGAAGATAAATAAGACGAAAAAAAGTTAGAGAAATTAAAAATAAGCCCAAGAAGAATCATATTCTGGATCTTGTACAACACCTTCAAAGTCATTCCACTAGGTTTATCCTTTAGAAGAGAGATTAACATGCCCTGCAAATCTGCTGGTTTAGACCCATTAGGTCCCTTGCCACCTGATGTGTTCCTCACAGCATTGTTTGTCCTGATAGAGTTTTCTTTCTCAGTGACAACATTAGTATCTTGTTTACCTGTCATTTGTGCGGGCACAGCATCCTCAAAGCTCTTAGACATATTTACAACTCCTAGTGGAGAGGAAGAAGCAGCAAAATGATCTGGTGGAGACGGAAGAGGAGAGGAATGTCTGCCCTTGGTACTAGTACTTGTTGAAGTCAATCCAGATCTATGGGAAGATTTTGGGGGTCCACCAGCTATAAAAAAAAATTGTCCCAGACATTAGAGATGAATTACATGAGCTAACAGAAATTTATCAGAAAGGTTTCAATACTGGTAAGTGATGCCATCTTGAGATTGATTGAAACTATGTTGGAAAGATGTAAACTTCAATCACCTTGAATGGTTTCCACTTTCCTTTTTTTAAGTGCAGCCTCTTTCTTCTTACTGTAATTCTTCCATGTTGTAGCTGGACAAGGAAAGTACAAGGCTATTCAGCAAAATAGTTTAATATAAATATTATTAAACTAAAAGACTGTAAAATTGGAAAGCTTTGGCAGAGGAACATAGAGAGGTTATAAGCAGGAAATCATGCTCAATATCAAAAAAATATTCTACTCGCTCATCTCAATTAAATAAGAAAATAACAATTTGAAATTTTCACTCTGAAAATATTACAGGAAAAATAAATCTGTAAAATACAAGAAACAAAAGAAAAGTTACCCTCAACAGCTGCTAGTGCCTTTATCTGACTTTTCATAGGCGGGTTCCCAGGCTCTAAGACAATGGCTCTGTTGGAAACAACACAAATAAATGAAAAACTGGCCGAAAGAATAAAATGGGGTGGGGAAATATATAAGCAACCGATTTAGAGAAGAAACAGAAGAGTTGATTAATTTTAACATTAGAAATAGAGTATATACTGAACCAAGAAACTATGTTACATTTGGCTGAGTATTACACCAACAACAGTTCATTTACTTTTTTACAAAGAATGTTGAGAATGTGTAAGTAGCTCTAATTTAGGATAGAATATTTCCTCTTTCCTGTACATATTCCAGAAGTATTTGTAATTATTAGAATATATTGTATCACCGTATTTCCTGCCTTTTCATTAATTAGGGCAAGCCTACATATTAACATTAGAGTTTGAATATTTTGAATCACAGAATAATATGAGAAAACTATTCCTCGCATTTCAAGTAAATAAAGCTTTTAACAGAATGTTATTGTAATTGTATATTGTAACGTTACATAATTGAATAGTCCCAGAAGGTCAGAAAAATGGACAGATTAACATTAACTCGTATCCTTGGGTCTGAACCAAGAATCAAGAAGATTGATGAAATTTCTCTAAACTCCAGGGATTCAAGACTCTCAAAAGTTAGTCCTTCCCCTAGAATTATATTACTCTCCCTCCCTCACCCCTATTGCTTTGGTTCAAGCTCCCATTCAACAAATTATTTAGAAGCTCCACCTAACTGGCCACTACAAGACAACTGTTAACTTCTGTGTAGTAAATAACAAACTGAACCCGAATTTGTTCCCCCTATGCTCACATCTATTGTTTGCTCGTAATACAAATTCAATCCACTATAGATGTGTATAATGTAGAGCTGCTGAAGGCTTGGGCAATCCTCCCCACACTTGGTTTTGAGGTTATGTTAGACCTAACCCAAATTCAATATGGTATTTAAGTCTATCACAGATATGATAGTGCGCAACCTTTAACCGTCAAAAGTTCTACCTAATCCGACAGCTTTACCAAGGCAATAATAAAAAAAAATCTACTTAGCCCTGCAGCTTTGTTAGTGCAATCTACCTTGTCACACGGTGCAACAAATCTCCACGCTTTAGATGTCAAAATTCTAATCCTAGGACTGAGGGGCGTCTGTGTCAAAATCTCACATCAATTATAGCTGACTCAGTGTTATCAATTGCAGAGCACATAAAATGGCAAAAAGCCAATAATCTACTATACCATATAGCATATCGCATCTCATAAGAGTGGAAGTCAGTGGTTCTTATCATCAGTGGTTCAAATATGTGATAAAAATCAATTACGTGCGTATAAAAAATCATGTTGTACACAGATCAAAATAAAATGAATAAAAAAATTATTGATATTAGATCAACTGTTCAAATGGCTGAAGACCCGCTAATGATGACAAGAGGATGCAGAATGCATGCCAAAATCACAACAACCATGACAGCCACAATAGCAAACAAAATCACAATTTCGGATCCGAGGAATCCCTAATGCCATAGCCCTACAACATTGTTGCAATGCCTATTTATCAACACTGTAGAGCTTATAAATGCTTGAGTTATTTTATCCGCAGATGTTAACTATGTAGCATAGATACGGACATGACATGGCTACTTTGACATGTGTAATCTCCAAAATATAGGACACAGGGACACAGATTTATTATACAAATACATCACTATGAATGATATAAATTGATAATCAAGATTTATGAATTCAAAAATTATCTATGAATAAGGTTAGCCAAATATAACAAAAAATAAATGTAATTCATCTATCTAAAATCAAAAAAGTGAAAAGAAACATATATAATCTAAATATTCTTTATTATATATAGGATATGTTTCTTATCTCTACAATAAATTTATGATTTGTTATATTGTATTAGTCCCTTTTAAAATTGTGTCGGAACCATGTTAGAATTGTCAAGATAAAAAAGTCCTTTGAATTAGACACTTTATCGATACATGTCAGACGAGTGTCGTATGCGTGTCAGTGTTCGATACATGTCGGACACAAGACACGCCATTTAAAAAGGCATGTCCGAGCTTCAAATGTTAGTTATTAATATGTTAGGTTTCATTAGCAAGAGGACTCAAACCTACAACCTATCCCTCTCTCCCTTCCACTTTTAGCATAAAGTCAACCTTATATCCCTTATAAAGGCTTAAAGAATCCTTGCTTCATGAACTAAATTTTAGGGTTAAGTTCAACGCTAATTCAAGAGCATCTACTATCAAAGCCCATAACTCATCTTACGAGTTCTTTTTATTTAATAATTTGTGATATAATTCTGATAGAAATAAAAGTTGTAGCAACCATAGATAAGACTTACAAAAAACTAACCATCAAAACTTCAAAACTCAGCTTTGATTACCAAAGTGGTTGTTTGAAATTTGGACTTGAATCCTCTAATAAGTAAGAGTGAAACATGATTTATCATGCATGGGCTCTAACATCAACCATTAATTTGCCACCAATAACTGATATTGTTTACTTTACACTCAAAAGTGAATTGCTCACTTTAGAGGAACCAAACCTATGTATCAATTGACTTTAATCGCATACCTTCAAATTTTGAAAATACTTTAATAGATTGCTCCACGATATATCATAGAATACACATTATTCTTTTTAAACATAAGTGTCATCAGCATTTTCTTATAAATGCATACAAAATGCAAGCAATAACAAATTAATAAGGAAAAAGACGGAAGATCACTGAAAAGACAAGGTTTTCAAAGCATAAGTGCATAATATGAAGTTCATGAGGTAAAAATTAAGAAATATCCACTATTATGGCTACATACTTGCGAGACTTCATTTTGCGTTCAGCTTCCTCTGACCGCCTCTTGACATGATTTTTGGTGGACTCATCCAAGGTACGCTGCACACTCAGTTTGCGCCAGGCACACCCAGATTCAACAAGCAAACCATTACCGTCTTCGCCACTCCTACGCTCTTCGTAAATATCACAGAGGTCACCCAATTCCTTTGACCACGCAAACCTAAACTCCTTCCCACCAACATCTATAATCTGGCACAAATAAAACATCCATCCCAAATTACAAATCAGAAATTGCTTAACAAAGACCCAAACGCACAGAAGCATAAGACAATAACCACAAATCAAACCTCGTGGCAAAGTAACCTGATTTCACTCTCGAATAGAAACAACATTGATAAGTTTAAAAGTCGGTCATTTAGCATATATCATTGCAAACTGTATCAAATTAGGCACAGAAATACACAATTTAACAAATAGACCCTCCTCGACTTCCTAGTAGCACTATCATTACAACAAACAAAGTAACGTTAATACAGATTTAAAATCAGTAAAAATTGAATTTCCGTGAATGAATTTCGCACAACTTCACATCATGCATACATTTCACAATAAGCATAGATGCATAATTTCAAATTCAAATTCTGTTTTGAACGGCAAATACGCGGTTACCCTAGTCTATATTGCCATCACTTATCATAGTTTGTCTTTGTCTTATTACTCCAAATAAACTTAAATGAGCATAACTAACAGCCATCAAAAGTGAATAAACAAACACTTTAACGTTCGATTCGATGCAATAACCATTCGAATGCTGAAAACCAAACAAAGTTGAGCGAAGAGCGTTACGTTTCCGCTTGTATTGTGAGGATTGGGGCCGAACTTCATACGCGCGGTGCCGCCCTGCGACTCCACGCGCCTGATCTCCTCCACGAGGTCGGGCGCGAGCCGTATGATCATCGAGAATGCAAGCGGATTGCTGCCGGAGATCAGGCTGAAGGTCTCCTCCACCGCAGGCGCCGCCACCGCCTCCTTTGTGGCGTTGCGGGAGGAGGCGCCGAGGGAGAGGCGGCCTCCGGGAGCGGAGGAACGGTGAGGCGCCGGAGGAGGAGGGAAGGAGCGGCGGTTGGGGGCGCCGCGGCCGAGCTTGGAGGAGGCGCCGCCGTACATGTCGGGATCGCCGTTGCGTTGTTCTTGCCTCCGAGATGTCTTATGATGATGATGGAACGTACCACTATGCGATAAAAAAAAATGAAAATACCACTGCAATAAATAATAATAGAAATTATATATATATATTTCCCTTTTTTCTCTCTCTCTCTCACTCTTTCTCTTTCTTTCACTTACAATAATGCCCTGTGATTTGGATATTCTTTTACTTCTACCCTAATTTGCTTTGTGGGGGAGCGAAAATTCCACTTGTTTATATCTTTCATTGGAATTATGTTGCTTGTTTATTTTACTTTATTGAATAAAAATAAAGAAAATATATAAAAGTAAAAGTCATAAATATGGATAATGTTTGTGACATTAAATATCTTAAAATTATCTTTAGTTTGAAAAAATATCATTTATATCTTGATTAAATGGAAAAAAAACAAAAACAAAAAACTATGACTAGAAGAAAGTTGTTTCCTGCTTTCTTTCTTTTTATGGAAGTCATCAATATGGATGATGCGTCTAACATAAAATATCTTAAAATTATCTTTAAAAAAATATCATATATATCTTTATTAAATGAAAGAAAAAAAATATGACTGGAAGAAAGTTGTTTTCTCTTTTCTTTTCTTTTTTTTTTTCTTAAACATAATTGTTCCTTCAAATTCTATTTATCCCTTTTGCATTGTTATTGCTTTAAAAAAAAAACTCATCTATTTCTTTATAAATGTTGTTCAATCCTAACACTGAGTATATTTCATTTTATTCAATTAGATGAGTATATTTTAGATTTTTCTTATAAACAACAAATCTATTTTTGTTAGCTTTAAATTATAATTTGAATTCATAAATATCATTTTTAGTTTTTATTGCATTTGTGATTTTGAATTGATAGTGTCACAAAGAGGAAAGATGTTATTGTCAAATATATTTTTAATCATTATAAAAAAAATAAAGAATGTTGAATGGAAAAATTATATTTTTGAGAAAAATGGTTGTATTATCAATATATATTAATTTAATAACTAAAATTTGTGGTATATAACAATTAGACTTGTTAATTTGGTTCAGCTCATAGAAAAACAAATGCTTACAAAAACTTCATAGGCTAAGGTTAAAGCAAAATCATTGGTATTTTTTTAACTGAAAAATCATAATTTAAAATGAAAATAAAAATATGATTCTTTAAAAAATTGTTATATACATAAAAAATATTTTCTCCATCTGAATCCAAAAATATATTTGTATAGGTGGGATCGGGTTAGATTTAGGTTGAGTTATGTAAGTCGATATCATAACAAGTTCGTCGAAATGCATAAATTAAGATAAGTCAGGTTGTGTTTAGGCTAAAGGTTTATGTCAATTTGAGTTGGGCTTGTTAAATTGTACAGAGTCAAGTCATGCATAAATTAGGACAATTTATATTAGGGCGAGTTCAGTTTCAGTCAAGTTGAGACGAGTCAGACTCATGACAGACTAATAGACCTTTTTAGTTTTTAATTCCTTAAATAATACTCTTTTATACATTCTAAATTGATGACTTTACTTTAGTTTAATTTATATGTTATGTTATACATAATCACCTTACTTGCATTACGTGGATATATACACACTTGCATGTGCAAATACACCTAATATCATCATTTAATTAAACCAAAGCAAACAAATAAACCAAACATACAATTCAACAATTTATACACATATATAAGCATAAAATGACTAATTAGTCGGGAAAACTAGGAAAATCATGTAATTATATAAATTAGACAATGATTTTGCTTGAGCGAAAAAAAATTGTTAAGTGAGATTGTCAGATGAACCATTCAATAAAGTGATCCAGACGATACTTCTACTTAAGCACACATGTTTTAAGCGAGTGTACAAGACAAAACACTCCTTGAAGTAACTCATATAATACTCTCACTTAGCAACTCAAATGAAATTGACTTTCTTTTGAATTCCACATAACTTTCTCAACTCATTCATAGGATTTTTTTCTCCAAAAATACAACAAGGAATCAATCTCACTCTTAAGGCTGGAAGAGACAAAGACTTCATTTAAACAAGGGATAATTCAACTTGCAATGTTGAACTATAGACTCGATGAGTTCTTAGAGAATATCAAACACACATTTCACCAATAACTGAACCCTGGGAACAACAAAAGAACTCAAAGATTTTTGTAGTGAAAGCTTCAAATTCCATGTAGGTAGTTAAGGAACCATAGATGCACATGCAACTAGTATTACCTATATTTTACATGCTATTATGGAACGTCGAATACTTGTACAAAAGATGTTTTTCAGTTAGGCATGTAACTAAAAAATATCAAATGCACATGCAATCAATGTTTTTCAATTTCAACATGTAATTGGAGAACGTTAGATGCATCTGCAACCAATGTTCTTCATATTCACAATTTATTAAAAAACATTACCTGCAAACACATATGGGTTCTTCAATTATTCACTAAAAACTTAATTATTTTAAAAACTTAATTATTTCATACAACTTAAAAGCTTGAGACTTAATATGTAATTTGAAAATTTTAAACTTACACACAAAGAAAAATCACACTATAACCATGTTCACAAAGGAATGACTTTATTTTAAATCCACTAAGATTTATCAAAAACAATTTTGGTACTTGAAAATTTGGTACTTGAAAACTTTGTTTACAAAAGTGTATCTTATAAAAATGATAATGAGTTATCCAACTGCAATGAAAAACAATCAGATCACAATGAAAAACAATCAAATTATGAAAAAAAAAATTAAGATTGAAATTGTGATAAAAGAAAAAATAAAATAAAAAAACAAAGGAAATAGAAATATTTGCATGCAATAAAAAATGAATAAAATAAGAAGAACAGATCGTACATAAATAAATAATAATTAAAATATATTGAAGATTTTTCTTTTATACTTTAAACTTGATTCAATTATGTAATTTTATCCATAACAATATATATATATATATATATATATATATATATATATATATATATATATATATATATATATATATATATTACCTCTTTTCCAAAATCAAACGATTTCCGTATTTTTAGTGTTTCTAAAGATTGTTCTAGATAAATTAATATACGGAATAATTTTTTCGATAAAATGCTTTAAATATTTTTCTATTTTACTTCTTTTATAATAATATATGCATATATGTAATACAAGATTATATAAAAATAAGAATATAAATAATAAAATAGTAATTAATAATGCATTGAGTTTTGAAAATTATGGTTCAGTAAAAAAATATTTAAAAAATATGACCGTTAAAAGAAATAGAAACATAAATATTTTTAGTTTTTTTTTTCAAACAATAATTTTTTAAGATATTTTTTCAATTACATCCTTTCATGTGATTAAGATTAATTAATATAGTCTCGCTTATATGGAAAGGGTACACAAAATAATTAAGAAGTTAAGGATAGTTTTGATTAAATACAAAACAATTAAATATTTTTAACCAATGTGCCGGAGCATTCAAACAATATTTTTGGAACTAGAGATTTGTAAATTACACTTGAATACAAGTCTTAAATGTAACATTTATTGTTAAAAATATAATATTTATTGAGATTAGATAATAACGGATTAGTTTCTTATTGTATTTATTATAAACATAAATGTAATTACATAATTAAATATTATATGAGGAGGTTCCTTCTGAATGTTGAAGATCTCTAAGTACCAACAATTGTATCGTGATGAATACTCCTAAAATCATCTCTATTATATTATATTATATTACTTTTGTAAATTTGTAATTTTAAATAATAAAGTTTACGGTATCGTGGGTATTTTAAAAAGTCCAACATAAATTCACCATTTTGTGATACTACTTAAATTTAGAAAAATAAATTATTTTTCATTAATAAAGAATAAATTTATTTTATATTATACTTAACCTTATAACTTTTAAATAATAAAATATACGTCATCTATTTAACTTAAACTTTATCCTTTGAATTTATAAAACAGTTTCACACTATATTAACACAGAACTTTGGTTTATTCAAGTTTGGGTATAACAAGCCGATCAACGAATATAGCGAGGAAGGAGAGAAGATCTTATCAACGAGATGAAGAACAGTGCAGTTAATTAGCATTATGTATGGACGTTTAATTTATTGGTAATAAAGTTACAGTGTCCTGGCATACCAACGCAGAAGACGTGAACAGTAACGTCCTTAACACAAAGACAAGCTGCTGCATCAGGGTCTGAAAGATGAGCCATGGAAGGGCAGCAACTACCGTCACGTTATGTCCGCAGACTGTGACCTAACCATGCAAAAGAAAAGGAGGTTGAGGAAGAGCAGAACAAGGGCATACACTCTTGTGGGAACGCATTTTCCAAACAGATTCACACAAATATACTTAGTATATGCTTATTAGTTTTCTCTCTTCATTGTGCCAATTTTATAGGCAAAGGATGTATATGTTTTTGTCTTGTTTGCATTTTGTATTCAGCAGGCATAGATTACCAAAGGTGGTGATATTTGAACACCATTCACGTTATTCTCGCATTTTACACTTAAAAAAATATTATTATTTTACTAATATATAATATTTTTTTAATATTAAACCGTGTCAAATGAATGTTTTAATAGCAGTGTCAAAGAAATATTTTAAAAAAAATTTATCAGAATTTAAAATAAAATAATAATATTTTGATATTATTATTTATCTTTTATATTCATTTAATGCTCATATATATTATTATTTTATTAATATATAATATTTTATTAATAAAAATAAATGTCAAATGGAAGTATATAATTAACATTAATAATGAACATTAATGTTAAACCATCATCTTCCTTTAGAATATGAATAAAACTATTTTGATACAACTGCTAATAACTTACACACGTTTAACATTCGCTTTTTATAATATAATATTATATAATAAATAAAATAATAATATATACCGGTGTGAAATGAAAATAAAGAATAAACAGTTATGTAAACGTATTATCACCTTAGAATATTTATATTTTGTAGTTTCTACAGAAAAACCTTAAAAATGAAAGTAAACACAAGGAATAGGATTGTTTTTGTTTGTATTGAGTTATGCTTAAATACAATAATAATAGAGTTATACACCGTTTTTGTTAATATAAAATAACATTGATTTTAATATTAAAAATAATAATATCACTAATAACATTAATAATAATAATATTATTATTATTATTATTAATGATATTAAGAATAATAGTAATATATTAATTGTAATAATAATAATAATAATAATAATAATAAAATTCATAAAAAATATTAAATATAATATTAATAATATTATTAATTATATAAGTTAATAATATTAATTTCATATATAATAATAGTAATAATATTATTGATAATATTAATTATAATGTTAATATTAATACTAAATATAATATAAAAAGTAATATTAATAATAATAGGAATAATATTATTGATAATATTAGTTATAATGTATAATAAAAAACTAATACCCGGCCGAATTTAAACTAAGCTTTTGAAAGAGAAAAAGTGGAGACTAAAAATAACTTATTTTGTAAAAGAATAGCTTGTCAACAATAAACAATAATACGGGAGTAACTAAAAATAAAAAATATAGTACATCTGTTTTGGATTTATTAAAATTATTATTCACTTAATATAAAAAAAAACTATATTTTGTAATAAAATTACGTGTACTGTTTTAGATAAAAATAGATACTCTCGCATCAAAAGAGCTCTATTCAAAATTATATCAAACATTATTGATGAATAAAGTTAATGTTTTCTATATTTTAGAAATGTTGAAAACTCAAACTAGTAGAAAATGACTACAGGTTCAATGTATTGGATTCTTCTAATACATATATTGAGAAAAGAAAGTCTCACTTATGAGTCAATTCAAATAAATGACCTAAAACATATTAAAAAAATTTATTTTCTAAAGAAATAAATATGTAAGTCTTTTTTCTTATATATCATTTACATTTCTCATTTCTACTAATTTAAAGTTCTCAGCCCCACATTTTAATTCTTTATACAATTATAGTCAAATTGCAAAAGAAAATCCGTCCTTAAAATTGAACAAAGTAGTACTCCTTGTTATTAAAAAAATTAATTGTGAAAAAAAAATTCTTTTACTCATGGCAAGCCTTTCGGAGGGTGCGCTAAAAAGAAAACATATTCGTTATGAATCCCATTATATATATATACACATTAGAACTTGAATAATTAAGGATATGTTTGTTGTTTTAGTTACAACAGTTTAAATCCTAATGAAGTTGAGTTTAATTGAAATGTGAGGTGTTGCATCTGAAACATGTCCTGAACGATTGTGTATAGTGAAAGTTTCACTACGAGAAGATAAACAATTGAAGAGCAAGATAAATTAGATCCCTATGAAGATAACAACAACACAATTGTATTTCCAGAATGGATCAGTTTATTAACATTAATCTTATGGTACTATATTTTAGTGTCAACTGGCATATAGAACGCAGAAGACAATAACAGTACTTCAAATTGACATAAAAGACAGAGCAAGAAACAGCATATGATGCATGAGATAGATGCATGTATGTATGTTCTTAATGTGGGCATTGGAAGGTGGTCGTTTTGCGTCCACAGGTGTTTAATAGAAGGTTGACGAGAATGTCTAGGTTAATGCTGACTATTCCACCGATGTTGACTTTGAGAACGGCGCAGAGGCACACGGCAGCGTCAAGGTCCACAAGACCACCGATGAGGGGGCAGCAATTGCTGGCAGGTTTGAAAGGGGGCTGCAAAATGCTGGCGCAGACGTGCAATTCCGGGCACTTGGCAGAGGTTAGGGTGTGGGCGCTGACCATGGAAAAGAAAAGGAGGTTGAGGGAGAGCAGAAGGGCAATGGATGAAACATTCTTGGAACCCATTTTCTGAACACAATTTCTCTTCAGAGCTTAATTGGTGGATGAACAATTGCTCTTGTTTGTGTTGGTTAGAGCTCAACTCTGCCACACAATTTATAGCTGGTGTGGAAGACAACAAAATAGGACTGTTCCATTCTCATAAAAACAAAACAATGCAAGCAAGGGAAGTGTGGTTGGACCATTGACTAGGCTGATGCTTCATTTCGCATGTGGTCAAATATTTCATTTATTCTTGCTTATTAATTTAAGTTTTACTTACTTAAAATATTAAGATGGATGTGTTGTAGAGATGGATAAATATTTCAAATAAAAATTATGATTACTTTTGTAGAATTATAAAACGGTCCATAAATTTTACTTTTATATAAATTGTTTTGTTATCATAAATTGAATAGGTGATTTTTTAATTTTATATGATGAAGAAGAGATGAAAGTTAAAAATGTTTTAAGTGGGTTTTATTTTAATTGAAATTCATTTTTTTAAGAAAATAAATTCAATAACAGAAAATACTCTTAATTTTTAATTGAATTTGAAATTTATTTTAATTAAAATTTAATAATATAATTAATAAATAGGTATTATAAAGTTGAAAAAACGTAGTAAAATTTAATTTAATTTATTAATTTGAGTTAAATAATATTAATACTGACAACATATATTAAAATAAATTTTAATTACATTAATTATTAATTAAAATTATCCTTTATTTAAGCTGAATTCATGTACACAAAATGAACCTGGAAGCTGCAAACAATCTTTTATGGTTTTATTTAAATATCTTAAGATTTTGTTCTGATCACAGATATATAGCAAAATCATACTATAATTAAAATCTCGATTTTGAATACTTGATGATACTGCGATTAAAATCTCAATTTTAAATACTTGATGATGAATATATGTATTATTACTTTTCTTTCGCATGAATTTATAATATTAATAATAAATATAATATTTTTTAATCTTTTAAAGAACAAATTAGAAAAAAAATATTTTTTAATGATAGGAACACTAAGGACATTTGGAATAGACATTTTTTGAAACTATTTTTTTCTCGTTCTCTCAATATTTTTTGTGTGATCCCTAATCTCATCACTTCTAACAAATGTATACTCAATTTATGCGCAATGATATAGAAGGCAATTGCTTACTGCATTTTCATATTTCCTTCCTGCACCCATCAGAATATCATAATACCATAAATATTCTTATTAAAATATTCAAAAATGAGTGTGGTACAGTGGGTATTGTTAAGTGATGTGGACATTTTCCAACAACAGTGGTGGAAAGTATTGCAAAGAAAACTTTTCCAGTAACATCATTGTGAAGACGAGTTCTGCACCCTCGTACAAAATATGAAATGACAGTTATGCTTTCAACTGTAAAAATATAAAGACTAAATTAGCCTCCACTCCTCAACTCCTATTCGGAACATACTGACAACAAAATAGAACTGGATGACACTCCCATCTGGTTAACATTGCGAAAAAATTGACAATCGGATGAGTATTCCATCCGGTTGTCATTTCAGCACCCATTCACAAATTCAACATTGGTTTGTTTCCATTCTTCCAAATCTTTGATTAATCCTTCAAACAAACAATAAGTAAGTAATTTTTGGTGTTTATTAGTAATTAGTAAGTGATATTGATGATTAGAGTAATTGATTTGGGGTTTGAGACGCTGTCGACGGTGAACGGAGGAATTTTCCGATTTGAAGTATGAGAACCGGATCTGGTTCTTGTTTTGATTTGGAAATGAGAACCGGATGACACCCCATCCGGTTCATTGCGAAAAAATTGACAACCGGATGAACATGTCATCCGATTGTCATTTCAAAATAAAATGACAATCGGATGACATACTCATCCGGTTGTCAATTTTTTCGCATGTGAACCGAGTGGGGGTGTCATCCGGTTCTCTTTTTTTGACAGTGTAAACCTGATGGGTATGTCATAGGACAATTATGGAATTAAAATTTTATATTGGGGTGCAAGAATAGGGTATTAGGATGCACGAAGAACTTGTCCATCGTGAGTGGAAGGTAGGCGACTTATGTTTTTGCATTACATAGGGTGCAAAGTGGGTATAAGGTTGTTGTAGTATTAGTATCCTTAAAATGGGTTCCGGAAAACGAATTCTGAAATGGGTTGTGGGGTGTGTGAAATGTCTTACGGAAAATGTTTTTCATAATAGAAAAAGCTCTTACGGAAAACGTTTTTCATAATACAATTTTTTTTTTAAGGAAAATGTTTTAGATAATACAAAACTCTTACGGAAAACATTTTTCATAATACATAGCCCTCTTACGAAAAATGATTTTCATAATACAAAACCCTCTTACTGAAAACGTTTCCCATAATACAAAAACTTCTTACGGAAAATGTTTTTCATAATATAAAAACCTCTTACGAAAAACATTTTCCGTAAGGCATTTCACACCCCCACAACCCAGTCTCTTCCGAAAAACATTTTTTAGAATACCCCAACCTCTTTTGTCTTTATTAACAAGGTACTAAAAGAAAAAAACTATTTAGAGACTAATTTTTAGCTACCAAATGAAATGGTTGCTAATTGTGGCCAAAATAGTTACTAAACTAGATTTTGGTTGCTAAATAACTACAAAATAGAAGTAATGATTGAATTTAGTTACCAATCAAGTCAAGATAATTGGTATCTAACATTAGCTACCGAGGTTTTAGTGACCTATACCATTAGATTCTAAATTGGTCTCTAACTTAATTAGATACTAATCTAGAATCTAATGGCGTAGGTCACTACAACTTTGGTAGCTCATGTTAAATACTAATTATTTTTACTTAATTGGTTACTAAAATTTAGTTTTATAGTTATTTTAGCAACCAAAATTTATTTTGGTGACTATTTTGGTCACAATTAGCAATTATTTTATTTGGTAGTTAAAAATTGGTCTTTAAATAACTTTTTTCTTATAATGGTATAAATATCTATTCACATATTTGGATAGGTGCAGAAAGTAAATATAGGGGTGCAGTAAGCAATTGCTGATACGGGATTTTTTTTAAAAAATATCAAAAATTTCATATATTTATATTTTTTACTTTTACTTAAGTATATGTTAAATAAATTTTACTTAGCATTTGCTTTGCTTTACTTGAAAATGGATGTTTTTATTGACATTTTTACTTTATTAACATCTTTTTATTTTTTATTTATCTAAATAGCATTTTGTATTGTTCTGTAATAGCACTATTTTTTCTGCAATAGTTATTAAAAATTGTGATTATTAGTTTATTAATATTAAGATAAAAATAATTAAATTAAAATTATAAAAAATTAATACAAAGAAAATAAAATAAAATGTTTTATAGGTTTTTTTAACTAATTAATTATAATAGGAAAAAAATGATAAATTATGTTATTTTATATTTCATAATAAATTTAAATTTGGCATAATAAATTATATTAGAATAAATTATAATAATTTTGTGATTGTATTTTTATATTAAATTTGATATTTGAAAAAAAATTATAATAATTTATAAAATTGTTATTTGAATTTTTAGTTTGTTAAAAAAAATATCTAAAGAATTAATGGTAAAAATCAAATAAAATTTTGATAATGATAAAATTTGATTTTTGATAAAAATAAATTTTGATTTTTGGTAAAGATAGAATTTAGTTTTTGATATAGATGAAATTTGATATTTTATTAAAGATATCATTTGATTTATTATAAAAATAAAAATTAGTAAACAATTCTAACTTTTTTTTTTTATAAAGCTCTTATTTTTATTTAACTTTTAAGTAACTTGTGAAAAATAAAAGGGGAACATACTTTGAATTTTGTTTCTTATTTCATTATATGTATTTATATTTTAAATTTTCTACTTTACTCTTAATTTTATTACCTTTTTTTATTCTCCCTTAAAAAATGTCAGTTTTAATTTAATGTACCATATCTTTCAGAAATTACTATGTGAATTTTATCCATTTCTTATAAACTTTTTTCTAGCTTACAGTTATGTTTAAATTATTTCGGTTTCTATTTGGACTGTTTCTTCCCGTACCTCCATGGTTTCTACTTGTACCCTTATAAGGGAAGTGAAATTACGTTTTTATTCTTAATAAATAAATAATCCTCCAATACCCTTCTTTATCTTCTCATGTTCACCCTCTTTACCAGTTTCCTCTAAGATCAAGCGAGTACGAAACCAAGCCCGGTGTTCTCTCCCACGAAGAGGAGGGACAAAGAGAGTGCACTTAAATTATACTATTTCAACTATTCAGTATAACTGTGTCTAGTTTTCATTCTGCATCTTGGATTTTTCACCATTTTGATAAAAAGTTATAATGCAGGGAACACTTCTTTAATAATTTCATTATTATTGTAGTGTAATAATGTTCTCGGATTAAATATTCAATTTTATCCTAACAAGTTGATACTTTAATTAATAAGCGCTTCATGAAAGTTAATTTAATTTTAAATAACTAAAAGATAAAAATTATTTTTTGAAATAAAATTTGGGAATATAAGAAAATCCTTTTTTTCTAATACTTAATGAAAATATATTAAAAATATAATCATAAAAATATATATTCGCTTAAGTGATGATCTAATAGTAAGATTTTAAAATTTCAAATGAAAAATTTAAAAAGAAAATTCATTTATCACAATTTCATAACAAATGTTTATGTAAGTAACTATTTTAACATAAAAAATAATTAATTTTTGTTATTGGCGTTTCCCATAAATTTGATATTAATCTTTATTCAAAGATGTTTAATACGATAAAGAATGTTGAGTATGTTATATTACTTTAAACCATTAAATTATAGTTGAAAATTCTTGTGTCTTATATATTGGACAATAATATTTTTATGGTTGTTTTCTAATATGAAAAAGTGAATTATGGACCGAAAGTAGGATATCTATGTTTAAGACATTATATTCATATAAGTATAAAGTAGTATTACATCAAAATTAAGTTTTGTTATACTATTTTACTCTTATATATATGTGTAATATGAATTGTTATAATTATAATGTATACTCAAGGATGTGACTTTGTAAGTTACAGCAATGATAAAAAATAAAAACTAGAAAAAATATTACAATAATAGAAATAAAAAATATTATAAAAATATATTTAATAAATTTTAATGATGTATATCCAATTGAATTTATGAAAAGGAACAAGAATAAAATACACTTTGAATATAATTATGATTATAATATGCTAAAATTAATATATATATATATATATATATATATATATATATATATATATATATATATATATATATATTGCTAAATTTCTCAAGGATTCTAATTAATGTACACAAACTTGATTTTTTTTAAATATATTTAAGATAGTTATAGCTATAATTATTGTATTAACTTATTTTTCTGAATATTAAGTAGGTAAGCTATCAATAATAAAATAATTAAGTAGATATATGTTAAAAAATTATATATTGAGAGCATTAAATATAAATTTTATTAAAAAAATACATTATTAATAAAATTGTATTAAATAAAATATTTAGTCAAACATTATTAAGTAAAAACATGCATTAGCTTGCTAGGGTTTGGCATAATAACATAAATTATGGAAGGTCAACAAAAAATAATTTAATGCAATTGCCGTTGCAGGCAAGTCTAATACTTACACTTATATATTTTGATGGAATACATAATTTATCAATTATAATGTATCCGCTTATAGCAAGTATTTTATTTTAATTTGTAGTATTTTAAATCTATCTACCCTAAAAGTAAAAATAATTGATAAAAATAGAAAATTATATACGTTAACATTCTAAAAGACTAATATTAATAAACTTGCTTTTTTTAAGAAATTATCTTCTTAATCTTATATATTTTTTTAAAGTGATGCATGTTATTACATGTGCGTGTATATATATATATATATATATATATATATATATATATATATATATATGCGTGTGTGTGTTTAGAAATACGAAGTATGTTAGGTTCGACTAGTGTACAAATATAATAAGATTAAAATGATAATTATTGTATTTTATTCTAAGCCGTTGAATATTATCTTATTACTTAGTATATTCCCTGAAATTAAGTTAGATCAAATAAGTTTTATTTGTTTAATAGTAATTAAATTATTAAATGTTAAATTTGTATCATTCAACTTTTTAAATTTGAATTATAATATTAATTTTACAAAAAATATGGTTTATTTATAACTTGAGAAAAAAGTAACTATATAAATAAAATACATATTTTTATTTATTTTTTGAACTATATATTATAGGATTTTTTATTTATAACTTTGTCATAAACTTAAATTATATTATTAATGAACAAATAAAATAAAATAATTATTAATTAAATATTAATTATAACTTTAAAATCATATATAAAATTTAAGTAGTATAAAAGTATTTTACATAACTAAAATATAAAATTCGTATAATTTAGTTAAAATTATATTTTGTTTATAATTTTCCTAAATTGTAAAAAAGCATAAATCAAAATTCAAGTTTTAGAAAAGTATATATAATTTTAAAAAATTCTTTTAAACATAATTTATATTATATTTGTTATTATTTAATTTACTATCTTATCTACTTCAAACACAATATAATTATACTATGTTCCTATTACATTATGTTACGTTATTATTTTATCCAATTTTATTATTTTATTTTATTATAAGTGTAAGCTACATAAAAGTTATGCTAATGAAAATTAGGAACTAAATTGATATATAAAAAGTTATCGAGGATCAACATTAAAATTTGTTATAATTACTGTTAAGTATCTAATATATTGTAGGAGTATTTATAAATACATGTAAAAAATTTACCAGGCTAAATATAAAATTAATTCATAGATATTTATTTTATTTATGATAAAAAAATATAATTTGGAATAGAAACAATTAAAAAATTAATCATAAATTGTAAGTACTTTTTTTTTCTGAAGGAATTCCAAATATTATCTTATAGTATAATTATTATAATGACAAATTCTAAATACTTAAGCTTAATTTTGTTGAAAAAATTAAATAAACATTCAAAAAATTTAGATACAAAGTATAACTGAATATATATATATATATATATATATATAAATATATAAGGAAAAATATAAGTTTGATTTAATGAAAAAAATTAAAAGACGTATTTCATTTAATGAAAAAAAAAGTTATCTTATTTTTAAGAATAATAATTTAAATTTGTTATATAAAGAGATATCATTAAGAAAACAAGTTAATGTTCTAACATTTAATGTCAATCTAAAAATTCCACGTATCTTTTAAAGTTAAGATGAATGTATAATCATATTTGAACTATGGGATATACTATCATAATGACTTTGCCATGCTTCATTTTCCAATATAAATATTTAAGTATTATATCTATGTTAAAGTTTGAATCTAAGCAGCAAACAAAGTATAATAAAAGTCATCTATTAAAAATATGAAAGTCTATTTTATTTTATTCAAATTATTATATATATATATATATATATATATATATATAAATATATATATATATATATATATATATATATATATATATATATATATATATATATATATATATATCGAATAAACACTAAGTGATTTTTAATCTGGATTAAGAACTGAAAAATACTTATGTAATTTTTAAATTATTTTAAATTATATTGGAATCATATTTCAATTTAAAAACTCATTCGATACAGAAAATGTAAAGTTTAATGACTAAGATTCAATTATATACAGCTCTTTATTATGTGAATTCAATTATTTTCATTCAGTTAATCTATATCTTATTATTTCCTGAAAGCTCTAGAAAAAAAATTTAGAATAACAACTTATTTCTCTTTATAATTTACTCAAACTAATCTTAATTAATCCAATGCTCAATGGAATTCAGAATAATATATAGTTGTTTTGCCAAACTTAGTTTCACAATTTTACTCACTGAAGACTGTCATGCAAATCATGTTAAATAGCTAATTTGTTGACCCAAATATACCCTATGAAGCTATTTATACGCTCTAAAATAATATATCATCCCTTTTTAATTAGTATAAACCCAAAAATAAAAAGTAATTATAGAGTCAAACTTAACATATAGAATGCGTTACTCGAAAATGTTTTTCACTGCCAGGCATCCATATTATTTCAGCTAACTAAAATATAATCTATAAAAGCCAACAAATAATGCAGCAGACAAAAGAAAATGCAAGAAAGACAAATATAATTAAGGCACAATCTTATGCCTTTTTTCATTCATATACAGAAATTAAGCAATACCCCTGTGCTGCAACTTGCATTGTTACGTCACTTTCGCCAAATAAAAAAATTAGACATTTAAACTTTAAAGATCGTAGCTACCTATGTATGCCCAAATATTCAACCTTCTTTAATTTTAACTTAAGAAAGTAAACCATTCCACGCAAAAAAAAAGAGTAAACCAAAAGAAACTACACACACCCTTCGCCTATAAATTGTCTCGCAAAGTTGAGCTTTAGAAGCAACAAAACCTGTTGACATATTAAAGGCATAAGAAGGAAGATGGCTTCAAAGGGTGTTGTTGCACCCGTTGGCCCTCTCCTTTCCCTTTACCTACTTTTTTTTCTCATGATTACCTCAAATACCCATGCTGGCATCACACTATTGCCATCAATTCTTAGACCAATCTTATCATCATCATCACCATCATTACATTCTATTCCTCACTTACCACCACCATCACTGCCACGGTTTCCACCTCTAAAATCACCACTATTATCACCTCCTCATTCACCACAACTATTGTCACCTCCTATCTCACCATTATTACCACCACTTCCTCACTTACTACCATCAGTACCACAGTTTTCACCTCTAAAGTCACCACCGTTATCACCTCCTCATTCATCACCACCACTATTGTCACCTCCTATCTCACCACCATTGTTGACACCTCTACAATCACCACCATTAACACCTTCTGACTTACCACCATCGTTACCTCCTACCTCACCACCAGTGTTCCCACCCTCAATCTCACCTCCTATTGCACCACCATTGTTACCACCTTCAGACTCACTACCATCATTACCTCCTATCTCTCCACTACTATTACCTCCCTTGTCATCTCCTCTCGCACCACCATTGTTACCACCTCTAGAGTCACCACCATTATCATCTCCTGACTCATCACCATCATTACCTCCTATCTCTCCACCACTGTTACCTCCCTTGTCACCTTCTATCGCACCACCATTGTTACCACCTCTAGAGTCACCACCGTTATCACCTCCTGACTCACCACCACTATTACCTCCTACCTCACCACCACTATTGCCGCCCCCAATGTTGCCTCCGTTGTCACCTCCTATCTCACCACCGTTGTTGTCACCTCTAGAGTCACCACCGTTATCACCTCCTGACTCACCACCACTATTACCTCCTACCTCACCACCACTGTTGCCGCCCCCAATGTTGCCTCCGTTGTCATCTTCTATCTCACCACCGTTGTTGCCACCTCTAGAGTCACCACCGTTATCATCTCCTGACTCACCACCACTATTACCTCCTACCTCACCACCACTGTTGCCTCCGTTGTCACCTCCTATCTCACCACCGTTGTTGCCACCTCTAGAGTCACCACCGTTATCACCTCCTGACTCACCACCACTGTTACCTCCTTCCTCACCACCACTGTTGCTGCCCCCAATATTGCCTCCGTTGTCACCTTCTATCTCACCACCGTTGTTTCCACCTCTAGAGTCACCACCGTTATCACCTCCTGACTCACCACCACTATTACCTCCTATCTCACCACCATTATTGTCGCCCCCAATGTTGCCTCCGTTGTCACCTCCTATCTCACCACCGTTGTTTCCACCTATAGAGTCACCACCGTTATCACTTCCTGACTCACCACCACTATTGCCGCCCCCAATGTTGCCTCCGTTGTCACCTCCTATGTCACCACCGTTGTTGCCACCTCTAGAGTCACCACCGTTATCACCTCCTGACTCACCACCATTGTTGCCTCCTACCTCACCACCACTGTTGCCACCCCCAATATTGCCTCCATTGTCACCTCCTATCGCACCACCATTGTTACCACCTCTAGAATCACCACCATTATCACCTCCCGACTTACAACCATCGTTACCTCCTATCTCACCACCACTATTGCCACCTCCTATATCACCACCATTCCTGTCACCTTTAGAGTCACCAGCATTATCACCTCCTGACTCACCACCATTGTTACCACCTTCCATATTACCTCCATTGGTTCCTCCGATCTTACCACCAGTGACACCACCACTCTTACCTATATCACCACCATTCTCACCTCCCATCCCACCACCTTCTTTGCCACCTTTAGGGTTATCACCAATATTACCTCCTAGCTCACCACCTGTTTCACCTCCGCCACCACCTCGTCCACCCCCACCTGTTATACCTTTGCCCCCACCTCTTCCACCTGTTACACCACCTCCTCCACCCCCACGTGTTTCCCCTCCGCCACCACCTGTAAGACCACCTCCTCCACCCCCACGTGTTTCCTCTCCGCCACCACCTGTCAAACCACCTCCTCCACCCCCACGTGTTTCCCCTCCGCCACCACCTGTTAGGCCACCTCCTCCACCCCCACGTGTTTCCCCTCCGCCACCACCTGTTAGGTCACCTCCTCCACCTTCGCCGCCACCTCCTCGACCTGTATCACGACCTCCTCCCCCTCCACCACCATCAACTTGTCTGACTTTGAGTGTTTGCACAAACTTGTTAAATTTACAACTTCCTGGGCTACCGGGGCTAACTGGGCTAAATGGTTTTTGTTGCTCCCTTGTCGGAGCTCGTTCTCCTAGTGAAGCCGCTGGGTGCATGTGCGCCAATGGTAGGGTCGCGTTTCCTCAAATGACCCCTTCTATTTTAACCACTCGTATCAGAAACGTAATTGCCAGTTGTGGACGCAACGCAAACAACTTCAGTTGCAATTAAGAACAGAATATGCATGACATTCAAGGTTGTATTTTGTTGTATTCCTATCTTAGGTTTGTGTTTTTTTGTGTTTAAAGAAGTGAAGAACGTTTCAGTTAGTGCCTGCTACTTTATATATATATGCACGTGCATATATGCCGGTGGGCACTATAGTATTATATATCAAGAAACTTCCATACATAATAACAAATAAATATGATATACAATTACAAATACTTCTTGCGAGGTATGAGATTCCTGTCTTCTCCTCGCAATCTTGCTTATCATCTTTTAAGTTAAAGTTGTTCAATAAAATTCTTTGCTCAAGAAGTGATTCCTGTTATTCAGTTTCTTATCTATGTCGTTTCACTTTCTTAAGTATTTTATACATCATCGTTTCAATTAATGTGGTAAATATCCAGATCGGAGCATTGATCTTGTAATCTCATATTTAAATCGATTTTTGGATCATAGCTTTGTCCAAAGTCTAAACAAGAAAGCATGAAAGAATAGTCAATATATAACATCCAGCAAAACGAAGACAGGTATTGATCGTACAATAGTAGTATATTTAAAATGACATGGTAACAAAATAAAAGCTGGCTCAAGGAAATGTAGGAACTCATCCTTCAATTGCTATCTGGAAATATCTGGGTACACTTCTCATCCAATTAATAATCCCACAATTTTATAGAAGAAAATATACTAAACTAAAGGACTAATAAAAAGTTCGTAAGTCCTGCTTAATTTATAAGCACAAACTCTATTTCCATAATAATCTTACGGAGACATGTTCCCTTGAAATATTTTAAACACCTATACAAATTAACATGTATTATCAAAGTAACTTTGCTTGGATGAACACGACATTTGTTTGGTCTGGTTGTTGCTGATAAAAAAAACTGTTTACTTGTTTAAATGGATTCATTAGAATCAAAAACAGAAATTTATCATTTGGAATAGGAGGTTTTTCCAATTTGGTAGACAAGTATTAAATAGAAAAATCATTCAATTTGTTTTTTTTTTTTTTTATATTTTTAGGTATTCATTCAATCACTTTGATTTAAATTTTAGATTTGATATCATTCAATCCAATTTAAAGCTGTTTGAAATGGATCGATTTCAATTATAGTTTCATTTATATTTGTTTAAAAAATAGTATTAACTAATAACAATTATTTAAAATATAAAAAATCTCATTAATAGTCACTAATATAGTTAATAGTAGTGTATCTCTTCAAATACATACTATTAATATTATTATTATAATTATTATTTATAATTTTTATCATTATTTTATAAATTAATTTTAAAAAATATTATTTTTAATTTTATTAGTATTCTTTATATTATTAATTTATTATTATATAAATATATTTATATTTATTATTTAATTATATTAACATATTATATTATATAATTATAATTGATTATTATAATCTATTGTAATATAAGTGTTTATAACCTAATCAATTATATTATAAGTTTTTATAATATAATTATTACTATAATTGATTATGTTAACTTACATGATAATAATAGATTATAAATTATTATAATTATTAAACCACTACCTTAGCTTTACCTTAATTTTTGCGTATTATATCCACCTTCACATACCATACCTTCATTTTTGCGTCTTCGCACATCACCTTCAGCGTCGGAGGTATACTAAGTTAATATTTAGCGTCGGAGGTATACTACCTTTACCATCAGAAGTACACTAGATTAATGCAAGGATAAAGATATAATTTTTCATGTGAACCCTATATTCTCCTTTATTTTTTCATATATAATTTTTCACATTTAAAGAAATTTGAAGGAATCATAAGTTATTCCTTCAAATTTGCCTTTTCAAACCCATCTAAATAATTTCTTTAAATGCAATCGATCATCCTTAATCCATTTGAATGAACAGTATTCATCAAGACCCAAACAATGTAAACACAAATTCGTGAGTCGAGGTTACAATTTATCGACCCGGGTATAGTTTAATTTTCTGTACGAATGAAGATCAGAAATGGATTATCTAGAGTTTAAATTAAACTGCAATCACTGTACTTGCAATCTAATGAAATGTATAAGTTTTGAAAATAAATTATGCCGTATTTAAATATAAAAACATTTTCGAGGTTCAGACATAATTGGATATAGAACTAAAAATTATTTTCATCATACTAAAATAAGGAAACTAAATAAAATAAAATAGACAGTTTATTTACTTACACTTTCGTGTATGATGTTAAATTCTACAATCTGCTATAGCAATTTCAGTTGTACTGCCGTAAAGTGCTTGTTTGTAGTCTGTTGAATGATTACAATAGTAAGCCAAAAGCTTTTTAATAAAGCTAGAGAATAAGTTATTTTCACGTATATTATATTATACTAAAGTTTTGAGTACAACAATTATAATGAATATATTTGTTAATTTTAAATATTATATAATATTTGCTAATTAACCTATATTTTATACATAAAAAAACTAGTAAAATAAATTAGACAACCAAATACCAAATACACAAGGCAAATGCTACCAAGATTCAAAATTCAATCTAGCTATAGCCAGCTAGAACCTATTTACCTATATTTAATATTAAAGAATCCAATTGTCAGATTAAATTTACATCCATCTTAGTTTCAAAACACGTGAAATTATTAAAGTGCCTTTAAAGATTTAAATGTATATTAACCTCTCGTAAGTTTTCCTCGTCGTAGTAGACACATTTCTCAACTTTTTATAAGTTAACAATTTTTGTATTGAGCAAATTTTCCTCATAATATATGAGCATAACGACTAACTCAACTGTTGGATAATTTGTTTTAAATTTATAGAAAGCTCTTTTATATAATTTGTTAACATTTTTATTTTTCAACTTCCATATAAATCAATTTTAATTTATGAAGGAAAGTTTATTTTTTAATTTTTTTCCTAAAATACTTTAGGGAGGAACTCGTCAAAAGTATGCCCTTCATATAATATGATTAGATGTTTTGACTTGTTTTTTCTTTAATATTTAATAAAGGATTTCATCGTATGGAAAAGGGAAAACTTAATGAACCAATTGGAAGTAAAGAAATTAAACGTCAGAAGTAAGTTCATTTAATATCTCTTGATATTTGAAATGTCTAGCTATGGAGCTATTAAATTACAATAAATATGATATTGTTTTGGAAATAATGACAAACCAAATGGTTTTCACTTTTTTTTGGTGCAATGAGAAAGTAAAAAAAACAAAGAAGCAAAGCAAGCTAAAGAAAAAAACAATTTGTCTCTGGAAAAAGAATCACGAACAAATCAAAGGTGGGAAAGATCAATTCTCAAAAAAATTGACGTAACTACATGTTTAATCCATTAACAATTTAAATATAAATCTAAATCTCACGTTAAATAAAAATAAAAATTTAAATAATATATGAAAAATAAGATATTTAAACTTATTATAAATTAGGTTAGACTCAAATCTGATAAACATGTGTCATCAACTTTATACTTGACAAATATTCCCTAGGAAGGAGAACTTGGTGGGGGCTAATATTCTTAGATCTTGGCTGGCACACTAGACAATGAAATCATGCGACACGTGTAAGAAGGTTGGCAACCATTCTCCTTACAAAACTTATTGTAATTATTTATTCGTATTTAAATAATAAAAGCCTAAATAAGGAGGCGATTGTATCAAATAAAAACAATTTTAATTTTTGGATTGTGGTATTCTTTCTACTAAGAAATCTTCAATGATCATAGTTAGATAACTCATTCTGAATATTCCGGTTTAGAGTTTGTAAAGACCTTAAATTGAAATAGATTTCTATAATTTTTTTCTCAAATAACTTAACCAGTGTGAATCAAGTTGTTGTTATGATCAACGTTATTTTTTAGTCTACCAGTTGGTTAAACGAGTGTCATTTAATTAAATATTAATAAAATAAAATTTGTATCACCTTTGAATGAATCCAACTAGCATCAATCTAGATTATGCTAATAATGTTTTTGTTATTGCTAATTTTAACACACTAATTTTTCTTATGGTTAAAAAAGTCGTCAACGGTGAATTTCACATAAAAAGGATTTCTTGCACGAGGAGAATTTTTCTTATGAAATCATTACACATATTGAATTAAAATACTGTGACTTAAGGTATTTCTCATAAAGAAGAAAGGTACTGTAAACTTAAAGAAAATCCAAAAAGCGAAAAGAAAGATGTGGTTCAAGCACTTATAAAAATGGACAAACCAAAGGCTCGTGTGACTAAGATCAAATTTAAGGGCCGTACTTGCAAGGCACATGAATGGCTTCACGTTAGACTTGAAACATATCAACCAATATTCTGATAGGTTCAATTTGGTGGATCACAATGAATAGTGTTCTGGCATGTACAGCTTAAACTATAGACAACAATTTTCATTTTAACATGTTTTGGGAAACAGGATTGATTTTTCACATTTATAAGAGTCTTTTCTATCTTTGGCAATGTTGCTACACTACTTGTATGCACTTGCCTTATTCGATAAATACATAATATTTGTCCATAAAAATATTTAAGGGAGGAGAGCAAGTCTGCTTCCAGTCTCTAATATCTTTTCAATTTTTATATAAGTAGAATTTTTTTATAGTTAATATGATTTCATTCCCGTTCTTATAAGACATACATATTTATGTCGGCATAAAAATTTATTTTAAAGAAAAATAAAAAGAAATTATTTGATTTTTATTTTTCAAGAAATTTTGATATCTTGTAGATGGAGTGGTTATAATTTTTTGGATGTACAATGATCTATATGAGATCTCGTTTGCTGCAAATGAAATCTTGCTTGTTTTTTTCTGTTGGCAGGATAAATAATTTTTGGAATGGAGGATATATTATACTTTGTGTATAAGCAGTTTTATATATACGTTGGGTTAGATATTTAAGTGGGAGTCTAAGTTCTACATTGGATAAGAATGAGAAAGTTGAGTAATGTATAAGTAAGAAGACTCACAGAGACCTACTGCTTTAAGGTTTTGGGTTGAAGGTAGTGTCATTCTCTTACATGAGTTTGGCTCAGTTCGCATTGTTTGAGATCTCCTTGGTTTCCCCCCTCGGATTCTCCCAGCAAGTGGTATCAGAGCCATTGGTTTGCGGCTTGGGCGATCGAAAGTCTTCCTGATGGATGTTTCAGGCAAGCGTGTCCCGTATAAGTGTGTGAACGGCGGTACAAGTGAGGGGTCATGAGTAATGTACTCGGGTTTGAGAATGCTTCCGCTTGAGGGATGTGGAGGAGGGACTCTCACTTGAGGGTATGAATGACAGTACAAGTGAGGGGTCATGAGAGTGTGTCAATGTGGAGAAAGGATTCTCACTTGAGGGTGTGAATGACAGTACAAGTGAGGGGTAATGAGTAATACAAGTGAGGGGGTCATGAGTAATGTACTCGGGTTTGAAAAATGCTTCTGCTCGATGGGGAGTGTATCAATGTGGAGGAGAGACTCTCACTTGAGGGAGAGATTGTTAGATATTCAAGTGTGAGTCTAAGTCCTATTTTGGGTATGAATGATAAAGTTGAGCAATGTATAAGAAAGAAGATCCATAGACCTAATGCCTTAAGGTTTTGAGTTGAAGTAATGTCATTCTCTTATATGGGTTTAGCTCAGTTCTCATTGTTTGAGATCTCCCCAGTTCCCGCTCGGATTCTCCCAACATGTTAGAATAATCTTATTATTTTCATTTGTAAAATTTTTTATCGTTGATTTAAAAAAAATAAAAACATGTTAATATACACATACATAGTTTTGTAATCTCAATTATAGATTGATTTAAGTTGTAAGGAAAGTTTTTGAGCTCATATCTTATATAGGAAAAGAACTTTGTAATATTGTAAAGGTTAACAGTTTATAGGATCACCGTTTATAAATATGTCATATAAAGAAAAAGGAATAATTTCTTATTGGTGATATTTCAATTTCAAAATCCTGAGAATTCAAGAATTAAGGTATACAAATACGTCAGTTAAAAACATTAACAAAAAAAATGTGGCTTTACCCATATGCAAGTTGGTAAGTTGTTATGAAGGAGTTTTCAACTTATTATCCAGTTTTTTTTTTTCATTAAAGAAGTATTGATATTAATTTTTTATTTAAATAAAAAACAAACACTTATGAGGATTAGGTTCCTTTGTACTTTTTATTTACACTATTTTTTTTATCGATAAAAGAAAAAGTGGATGCAATAGTGCCCTTTAAAGCCATTCTAGACAACTAAAAATCACAAAGATTATGTTAGGGATGTTAATTTTTGTTTGTCAATGATTGAATTTACTTCTAAGTTTTTTTTTTTTCCTCTCAAATACGTCTAATAATTATATTTACAAGAGCTTAGACAAAATAGAAAGTCTCATTCCTAATACCAATAAATATTATCCGTGATCATCAATCTTAATTTATGATGAATTTGACACTACATGATTAAATAAATAGAAAGTAAATTATGATACCATATACCTTATGCGGTCTAACCCGCAGGCCTATTGGATGGGTCAACAAAATCAACTTGTTAGAGCGGACTAATCCGGCTCGTATTTTGTGGACTAAATGCGGAAATCAGTCCACTTTTCTACCCTATCATTTTCTAATTTATATATTCTTAATTATTGTTAAAAAAATTAAAATTATGATTATAGCTGTTTAGGGTTAAATAAAATGTTTAATCACATTTAAGTAAAATATTCCATCGCATTTTAACAGAATTATGAAAGTAAATTACGGTAAATTAATCTTCCGGTTAATTAATTCTTCCGATCAAAGAATAATATATTCTATCACATTTAGATTCCGTCAGTCAACAAAATTATAGGAGTAAAATGTAACTTGCTCACACACAAAACAACAGTTGTCACCCTTTTCGATCAAATAATTTTCTATGTAACAAATTTAACCTGTTATACAACTAACCCTTAAACAAAGCTTTTTAGGTTACTCGTCAAAATATGCTTCACGCAAAGACAAATTTCTCCCAAAACAAGAATCACATAACTTTATTGGTACCATAGCTTCTACACACGCAATCAAAGATGGCGACAACGAGGATGATGAGTAATCCTACGTCCAATAGTAGAACAACGTTGAAAGAGTGAGAATTTGCGCCAAAAAAATAGTACATGGAGCACAGCATGAATTGAAAAGAGAAAACAAACAAGCATAAAGAGATGCGAAATATGAGGAAGACAACATGAGATGAATTTAAGGACACTGGAAAGCAATGTTGGAGCTTTCCCTTCCACAGTTGTTGAGAAGTAGACTCAAGGAAATTGGGAGGTTAAGGTGGATGCCAAGGACGTTAGCTTTGATGGCAGTGCAAAGGCAAGCAGCAACTTCAAGCTCAACCAGATCCTTAATCAGGCTGCAGCATGGAAGGGTTGGTGGTGACCCCACTTTAACCTTCACCAAGTTCAACACGTTAGCACACACCCCCAACTTAAGGGCATCTATAGGACATGTACCCGTTTGGTAGGGCCCTGATGGGTCTGGGATTACAGGGATGTAGCTTGAGCTCACCATGGTGTAGCAAAGCATGTTGAGACAAAGGAATAGAGCAACAGCATAAGTTGATGCAACATTTCCCTTGGAAGACATTTCACTAAACTAGGGATAAATCACAAAAGAAAATTTTAGAATGCTAATAAATTTGGTGAAGGTTAGAGAAGTGTGAGGGGGGTTTTATAGGTAACTAGTTTAGTGGTTTTTGGTGTATTTTGTTTTAAATTAGTAGTTAGGAGAACCCGTGAACCTATGGGATTATAATTGAGATGCTTCACAAGCTGGCACCCTGGCTGGGCAACACGAGGGAGGATATGGTGCGTAATGGGAACACTGTAGCAACAAAAGTGTACAGTTAGTCATTTTGTTTTTCATTTATAGGACAACATTGAAATAAGGATTGAATATTCACACTAGTATATTAACTATTATAATAACTTGGTTCAGTTAATGACAATCAAGTATGTATGATTGGGTTGTTTTTATGTTCCATGACATCAAATGCAAAGTGAAATCACACAAACAACATAAAGAAGAAAAAGCTATAGACTTGTGATTGGGCAATGAACACGGATACAATAATTTGTCGATCATGTTAATCTGCGGTTTACCCACAGACATTCCTGACATAGGCTTCTGATATAGCCTGGGTGAAGACATTTTATGTTTTACTATCATACTGGTATTTTATATTATTATTATTATTATTATTATCATATATTCATAATTCAATTAACATTCTTTTATTAGTTACAAAATTTTGATATTTGAAACTTAAATTATTCATTGTTGGTGGTTTCATTTATTTAATTTAAGAATTGATTATTTCATCACTCGTATGTATAATATACAGTGATGAATGTAAATAATAACAAAAGTATATGGTAGTATTAAATAAAAAATTATATAAATATTAAAGTATTAAATTGAAAACTTTAATCAAATATTCAAATTCTAACCATAGACTGGTTGCTCTGAATAATTGTGAGTTCACCTCTTAAGTTTCAATTCCTGACTATTCTTATATATGAAAAAAAGTAACTTAAAAAGAAAAAGAATCTATTTTTGAGTGTCTTTATATACTTTCAATCTCCTAGTCTAAATCAACAAGTATTTTCCTACATCGTGTATTTTCACATATGATAATTAATTAACCAAGGTTATAGCTCGGCTGGTTGAATATTGTGTATACATTATCGCAAAATTTTTATATTTATAATTAATTTTTCTAAATAAAATTATAAGAATTAATTAAAATATATTAATAATATAAAGACTTTTTCCCTGTAATTCAATTATAGATCATTATATTAATTGAAAATTAACTTTTACGGTAACTATTTCAAAAATTCTATTTAATAAAATATAAATTAACTATATTTTTTTTATATTAATAACATGCAAAATCAAATCTTTATATATGATATGTAACGGAAATAACTAATGCTTATAAAACAGACAAATTATATACGTGATGACCTTTTACATGTAACTTTTCAATCTTTACTTCCCACCAAACACTAAAAATATGTTCACTACTTTTGTTTTTTTTTTTTTTATAAAAAGATTCGAATACATGTCACTTTATAATTAAGAAATGAAATATTATGTCACATACATTTGTCATATCATAACACGTGAACATTGGTTTACATATTTCAGCAAGGAAGTTTCTTTTCATTTTTAATTAGTATTATATAGGTCTTCGTACATGATTTTATTGGTTAAAAATAACATAAGATACCTTTTCAATAAACCCATTTATATGTTTTAAATAATTCAACTATCAGTGAACGATACATAATTTTGATATTTTCAGTTTACTATTATTCTTCACATATCCAATAAATTTGAGGTGGAAACATTAATATTAAAAGAAGAACATAGATTACTTCTATTCCTTATTGGTGGATTTGTTTAAAAAATAATTATTTCAAGCGAACGTAAAGGGGATGATAGTACTAAAATTTTAAAGCACTAACAATAAACAAATATTTAATTTTAAACTTTGCATACTTTATTGTAACGATTTGAAAAAAAAAATACAGCGCTGCAACTAAGTATTTATAAAATAATTAATTTTTAAAATCCCTTGTTTAAGAAGCAAATGTGATTTAATTCTGAAAAGCAATTGGTTCTTTTGAATAAAAATTTGCCAAAAAAATACATGAAAAAGTATATATTTACTATTTCATTAAAATATTAAAAAGTTAGAAAAATAAACCTACCTAATGTACTAATATGATGCTTGTACAAAGATGTATAATGGTGTAATTAAAACACCTCTTAACATATTACATAGCAACAAGTTTGATGTGAATGCTAGACTAAATTGAGTTGTAATAAACATACAAAAGGATCTACATTCACCTTCAGTTGGTAAGTAAACTTATTTGTCCTTTGGCATGTCATAATTTTTTCAAGAATTGAAAGAAGATTTCACGAGTGGTTATGTGTCATAAAAACTACCACAAAAAGGTATGCTTCAAATTTTAAGGAGCTTATTTCATTGAAAAATCTCGAATTACTTAAAAATATTATTGATGACTTAATAGGATTCTTCCTGTCTAATTAAGTTACACAATTAATTTAGACAATTTTTTTTTTCATGATATGGAATAACTCAATTAAAAAAAACAAATACAGGTTCAAAGACTCAATTAAACAAATAACTAAAAACCTAAATAGTCAATAGCTTAAAGATTTACGGAATAATTGAACCTAATTTTACACTTCATACATAACAAGTTCAATTGTCAGTTCTATCCATAATAGCCCGGGGCGGTAAAATTAACTAACTTATTTTCAGTACTAGAACAAGTGAAACGTAATATCTATACTATTGTAGCCTCCTCGTGTTAAATCTGGTAAAAATTTATTTTTTAAAACATAATCTGACACATCGAAAACAGAAAAAATAATCTTGTTTAATGAACAAAATTTGATCACATGAAAACTTACTGATAAACTTCACATTATAGTTATACAACTTATGATGAGCCTAATTAAGTTCCGTAAAGTTTTTCAAAGATCCTCGCAAACCATTTCTAATACGTAAATGTTTACTCCAACTAGAAATGCTGAACAGATAGAAATTACACTAAACTATCTTAGTCACCTTTATAAACAAGGACAAATCATCTTGCATTACTTGTCACTTTTCTACTGTTTTGAAATCAAGACAACAGCAGTTATTCTAGAGTATGTGAAAAAACACCTTTGCTGATATTAAAAAGTATATCTTTTTTGTACTGTTTTGAAACTCCAATTTCAACGAATCTCCACCAGAAAAATGTAAAAAAAATCTAAATATGAACCCAGTGAGCTTAATATTTAAAATTTTAAAAGCAGAGTTAAAGGATGGTGTATATTATCCACTAAAGTAATCAGTGGGGAAATTCAAAAGAAGAAAGACTTAATAAATACTGAAGTGAAAGAACTTATACATAAGTCGTATCTATGACTATGAAGTAGTATTAAAGTTTCACCCTACTCCTTTTGTTCAATCTGGGGAGCATCAGTGGTATTGTTCAAGGCATTTCCAATACTTAGGAGGCCGTTTCTGTACAGAATGTCCAACTCATCAAAATAAGGGCAACTTTTACTATTTTGACGCCTTTTTTTGCCACTCCCCATTGTCCTTTTATAGTACTTGTTGATGTTTTCCCACTTCTCCTTACACTTCTTTGCAGACCGATTATAGCCCAAGCCATGCATTGCTTCAGATATCTCCTCCCATATTGACCCTTTCGATCCCATGAAACGGAACTTGTGCTCCAATGAAGTTCTCACTGTGATCAGTGATTGTACTTCAACATCAGGCCATCTACTCTTACTAGGATCACCATTAAATTCTTTTTGAGCATTCACCTCAACTTCGTTCTCTTCTCTTTTGCTGCATGCTTTTTCTACTGGTTGGGGGATTCGAATTTCGTGGCCCAACAGATTCTGAATGAAGGATATGAGGGCCAAATTTCGAGACTTTTCTTGGGCTCTAGCCTCTTCCTCTTTTCTAATTCTCTCCATCTCCTCATTCTTCCAAGCTTCTTCTCTCTTAATCCTTTCCCTTTCCTTGTTTTCTATGATTTCCACCAACTCTTTGTGCATCTGCTCTTGCTTCTCCATCACCTTTGTCACCAAATCCTTCACAAAACCTTCAAGCTTTCTCACCGTCTTTCTCCTCCTCTTTCTCGGCCCATTTCCTTCAGTACTTGCTGATGAATTGTCATCCTCCTCATCTTCATCCTCCGCATCCAAAGCCGAGCTGAAACAAGAAAGAAAAAATCAAAAGAACAGTCCAAACCAATCTTAAAACTGTCAAGACAGACTGTTTTGATTTCCTACATCTATCAGAGTGAATCTTGTTCGAAACACTCTCAGGTACCAAATGAAACACAACACACGTCTTTTGGTAAAATTCTGAACCTTTCATGTTAAAAGAGATTATTAACCTTTTCACCAGACTCAACTCCCGTTAGTAAATAAAAAGGTAATTAATTATCAGTAGTGGGGATGCTGAATCATTGGGAAAATGGTTCAATTACCACACAGAACATTCTATATACTACAAATACTTGTGTGCAAATAAAACATAACTCCTGACCCAACCATCAAAATAATACTACACCGTACGATGCATTTTTTTTATCCACCAAGAGCAGAATGCCATAAACCAAAGCATTCTCGAATCAGAAAAAGAATGATGTATAGTAGTACCAAGTTGTGGGCTCGGTCTCTTTCTCTCTCATAAAGACACAACACATAGCCTATACCATAAAATGGACAACACTGCAAAACAACATATTCTAAGCACAAGTTCGTGCCTAACACCTAATCGCAAACACCCATCAAAAAACCAACACACTCTGCCACCACCACCAATCACAATACTTTTTCAGTTAACTAAAAAAATAAAAAAGGAAATCACTTTATTGGCTGTTCGTTTCGCCCCCATCCCGCAAAGACAGGTATAATATAAACATAAAAATAAAAGATAAAGCCCCACAAATTCAAATCGAATTAATAATTAAAAATAACGGAAGAGATAAAAGGGGGTTTTTTTTAAATAGTTGATGAGATTAAAGAAAAGAAAGAAAAGCAGAGGTTGAGATGGGAGAAAAGAAATGGACTCACTCAGATTCGTGGCTCGGGGCGTGACCCGACCCGGAGGCAATCGGATCGGGCGGACGAGGGTGGGCATTGAGGGCGGAGGGGAGGGACCGGATGGGGCGGAGCTTCTGGGGGTTGTGGCGGTGGGAGAGGAGGTCGGCCGGAAAAAGGAGGTCGCCAGAATCGGGAAATGGAGCGACTTGGTCGGGAATGGGGAAGTGATCGGCGGCGAAGAGGTCCATAAAAAGGTTAAAAAAAAAAAAAAGGAAAAAGAAGGGGAAAAAATTGCGGCGCGAGGGTTTTGAGAAGAGGTGAAAAGTGAAGGAGAATGGTGTGGTTATTCGTTGGTAAGTAAAATGACTACTGCGTTACTCCGTTGGTAAATTAGGATATAACTTTAGAGGAAGTGAAGTGAAACACATGCCCCCATGCACTGTTGTAACTTGTTAAGGTTATGTGCCCAAAATGTTGTCTTATTACACCCTTTATCTTAGGTATGTGTAATGTTCCAAGAGAATTAATAATCACATATTCCACTTCTTATGTGAAATAAATGCATCCTTGTTAAAAAAAAATCTTATAATAATATTGTCACATTTAAATTAAGCTAGTTAAATATTTAGTGCACAGTTTAGAGATTTGATTCTAGTAAAAATAAGAGACTGTCATTAGTCTCGTTAAGCTGTTTTTATACAGTCTTCGGTTGAATTTCAAATTTTGTGTCGGTAGAAAGATGTCGGCTAAAGATATTTCTGTTTTGACATATAGTTTAAAAAATTAGCCTATTTATATAAAACAATACTGTTTTGTAAATTGGGGTCCTTTATTTGTTATCCGGGTAAAACTATTCGTTAAAGGAAAATTATAGGCTTTCATATCTTTTCAACATATGAAATTGAGTTTTTTTTTCTTACATATATTTATTTTAGTATTCAAGATATAATTGGATTTTAAATATTAAAAAATTGTCTCTCTTTTGTTAAATAAGACAGTATTCAAATAACTTAGGTCTTTCCTTTACCCAGTAAAACTATTCATTAAAGGAAAATAATAAGACATTATTTCTTTACAAGTATCTTTTATATAGAGTTGTTATTACTAATGGTAGAATGTTATTAAAAATGGTAGAATTTTGAACTTCGTGAAAATGAGTTGTATTTGGTGATATTCTAGAATCGAAATCTAAATATTGGCTATAAACACGTGGATAATTTATGAACTAAAGAAACAGATAAATGGGGAAAACAAAATTGTAATTTACTCTAAAAAACAAAAAATAAGCTTTCAAACTGAATTACGGATGTGACCTTTTGTTGGTCTGTAATGGCGACGGTATCCCCACGCTTACGTGTCCACTTCTCCATCGCTTCCCTTCCTTCCGTGGGGATTCTGCTATTTCGGATGCCCATTTTGGTTTTAAATTTTCATCTTCTTCACACAAACGCAAATAACACGCCAATCTCACTCCATTAATCTTCGACGTCAAATTTTGATTCAGTAATTTCAGTTCCCAACGCATTCGCAGGTTCATTACTTGTCCTGCTAAACCCAATAATTAATTAAGCAGACAAATGTTAGCATAACGTATTCTCTGTGGTTGTGGGTTCTCACGTTAACAACATGCTCAGATCACTTCCCAAGCTCTCACTCCTCTTTTCCTCAGCTAGGAATCCTCGCTATCTTACAACTGCTCAGCGTTTCATATCTCAAGCGAAAAGACCAACTTCAAGAGGTATGTTTTCAACTGAAACCAATTAACCAAACCACCGTATTAATTTTTGCTTTGACGGATTACACTGACCCGTTTTCCAATTCTGTTTCCTTTCGCTTTTGGGTATCGTTTATCACTGGCAAAATTTAACCTTTTTTTATTGGTTCCAACTTCTAAAGCGCGTGTCTGTTTTTTTTTTTTTTTTTTTTTTTTTTTCTTTTTTTTTTTTTTTTTTTTTTTTTTATTGTTAGTACTATTCAGTGAAAATCTTTTTTTATTATTATATCCTGATTTGAATTTAATATTACTAATAACTAGTCCAAACACATACCGTGATGATTTCGATTTGGATCTGCATTTGCTGGGTAGACCTCACTGCTTTGATTGCTATTGTATATCTCACCAATATCCTCCTGATTCATGAGCACAAGTATATATACTTGAATCTAATCTTCATGTACTATTGACATTACTCAAAAAATAATCTCAGGAATAACTCTATCATACATGAAAGTTTGCGATTATATGGCAGGGTAAACCTTGACTTTGTTAGTTCATTCGAAGTAGTGTGTATACATATGTATGTATGTGTGTGTATATCTACATCTATATATATGTGTATATATACATCTATATGTGTGTGTAGCCTATTTTAGCTTAGAGAATCATGAAGTTCATTGTGGCACAATTCACTCAACATTTCTGCAATCAAGACTGATGTCTGCTTTTGATATTGTCCACTACTATAGCATGTTTGGAAATTTGTTTTCGAGCAAAAGAAATCACGTCACCCATGCAAAAGCTATCTCTAGTAGCTTCACTAGACGTAAAAATATTACATGGCAGACGCATGACCAAATATGCAGTTAGTGAGTTTTTTTATAAGTTGCAACATTCCCAAAGGAGAATTACTTTAACTTAGTTTTCTTTATTTTTCCCAAAATTCTCCTGTGCAAATTTATCCGCAATTTCATCAGCAATTGCATCAGAAACTGCCGCAGAAGATCAAGTTCAACAGATTAAGCTACTAACATCAATTGATGATAATTATGGTGGTGTTACTGTGGAACTGGATCATCCTATGGATTCTTCAGCATTTGTCCCAGTCCTTAGAGCTTCTGTTTCTCACTGGAAGCAGCTGGTAGGTAATCTTTCTACTTAGTTCTTAATGTAATTATTACATCATATTTGATATTATTCATTGATCGAAAAATACTGGTGAATTGTTTAATAAAATATTAGGTACTCATGTTAAGTATTACTAGCACAGAAACCAGATATATAGATAATATCCTTGTACGTGTACTGGCCATCCTTTTTTTCTATTTTATTTTCTTGTGTAGCAATAAATAGCATATGTTTATTATCAATGCATCAGACACACATATGAAGTTTTATTTTTAACTGACTTTAGTTTCTTCTTTTGTCATTAACCTGTCATTCAGGTATATAGATCGTTATCTTCTAGTTAAGTTTAGTTGGTTATTCGATAAAATATGTTAGCTGGCCCTCATAATCCTAGTTCAGCAATTAAGATATGGAAACAATTTTCCTTTTGAATTTGCATTAAGGTTTTTCTTTTAATGATGGTTGTAAGCTCACTTTCCTGTCTGCTTTATTTTGCAAAACGAGCTAATAAGCTTGTCAGTTATATGCAACAAAACTTGGGCATTTTTATCTTACTGAGAATCCAGAATCCATCACTATATGTGAGTTAATGAATCAACATTGTCATGCAGGGCAAGAAAGGTGTCTGGATAAAATTACCTATTCATTTAGCCGGTCTAGTTGAAGCTTTAGTTAAGGTGACTAATATTATTGGAGTTCCATTAATGTTGTCAGGTATCAATTCTATTTATTAACTAATATTTCCGGTACACTTCTATGCAGGAGGGGTTTTGGTATCATCATGCCGAACCAAATTATTTAATGCTTGTATATTGGATTCCTGACACTCCAAGTACTATTCCTGCAAATGCCACACACAGGGTGGGGGTTGGTTCATTTGTCATGAATGAAAAACAAGAGGTTTTTCCCAACCGTCTATCACAATATAGTTTAACTTCATAATCGGTCTTATACTTAATTGGAAGGAATCTCTTATTGTTTGAGGGTTTTGTCTTTGATAAATATTGTTGTGCCTGTCCTGTATCTTGATAAAGTGATAATGTCATAGGTGAGGATGAAGTTAATGTGTATGTGTTGCATTCTGTTCCAGAAAGGAGCTAGTACATTTAGATTAATTGTTTGTTTATTTTAGTTTGTCTCTTTGTTGTTTATTTTAGTTTGTCTCTTCATTTTCTGACCCATTGCTCTTGCTTATTTTTATTTTTGTCAGTTTCTGTCTGGTAGGCCATTGTCAGATATTTCATTGGAAAAATAATAAAATGTCTCTCTTACAAATATAAAGTCTGAAGAATTTAACTTTATTGGCGATCAACATTTCACTTTCTACTTTTATGGTCTTAGGTTTTAGTTGTTCAAGAGAATAGTGGACTATTTCAAGGAACTGGAATTTGGAAATTCCCAACTGGAGTTGTTGATCAGGTAGATTTGTTGGATATATTCCTCATTAAGGTGTAATAAAAGTCTATACTGTGTGCATATAATCTACTCGTTCAACCTATACAGGGAGAAGATATTTGTGTAGCAGCAGTAAGAGAGGTCAAAGAAGAAACAGGGGTAAGTAATCTCATTGCTTTGCCAATTAAATTTGGCTAGTCCTGAAATCAGTTATATGTTTAAGTGTCAGTAAAGTTTACAGTGGTTGGAAGCCTAATTGTTATGGGTTCTCTCAATTTTCAGGTTGATTCAGAATTTGTGGAAGTATTAGCATTCAGGTAGCATGTTTATTTGAATATATTATACCAATTTGAAAATGGGAAGTTTCTATGATTGATATTGGAGACTTCAAACAGGAGATATTCAGATCAGATCTCATTGATCATGGATGTAGGGAATAGGGACTAAGGAAAGAAGGGGCAACGTCATGTAATCCAAAATCTTACGGGGGATGAGAGAATTCTTGATCACATTTTTAGGTCTAGCGGTGTCTAGCAAGAGTAGTTTGCCTATGTTACCATATCCATTTTAGCAATATCATTGTCTCTGAGAGAATATGTGCTTGAAATATTTATATATGCAAATTTTGTTACTTGTCCATAAATTAGTGATTTCTTTGTTTTGAAGTTTCTTGAATTCTTGTGAGTCTGCAATATGGATGACTGAGAATTCTTTCCTTCTTTCATCTAAATATCTGATCGACAGACAAAGTCATAATTCATTCTTTGAGAAGTCAGACTTATTCTTTGTGTGCATGTTGCGGCCTCTTTCTTTTAACATCCAAACACAGAGATTAGAGATACTGGATGCACAGGTATGCAAATTCTAATCTGGTATTCAATTATAGGTTTAAATATGTTGTTAGTCGTTCAAATTTGGGGTAATCATTTAGTTTTTGGTCCCCTAAATTTAGCATTAATCTTTTTAGTTCTTGTAATTTGAAAAAAACTGGTTTGATTTAGTTCCTCTACACCAAACACCTATGTGACTAACTAATTGAAAGTCGTTTACATGTACCTATTTTCATTTTGCATACTTATCGCATCATATGCTTATTTTTCTTTCCAAGTATTCATTTGAATGACATTTAGGTAAAAGACATTTAAGCCAGGGAACTAAAACTAACCTTTTTCAAACTATAGAGACCGCAAATATTTTTAAATCTAAATTATACTTCGAAAAGGGATCCCAAGGAAATGTAAAATCATTATAGACAAAGGCAAATATCAATTTTTCTTATGATTATTTTTCTTCAGTGGATGCCGTTTGAGGAATATGCAGCCCAGCCATTCGTCCAAAAGAGTGAGCTTTTGAAGTACATAAATGATACATGTTTGGCAAAGATGGGTGGACAATATTCTGGATTTTGTCCTGTGTCTACGTCATCGAACTTTTCTGATCAAAAGAATTATTTGTACTTGAATGCTGGGACCTTAAAGAGCTCCTATTCTTCCTGATAATCATCACAGATTAAAGGACATTCAATTACTTTACTTGATTCATTATGTGAACGTGCTGGTCTTCATCAGGGAAGCCAAATTTGAAGGCAATTTCATTGATATTAAAATTTAGTTTCTGCCAGGAATGGTTAGAAACAAGTTAACATTCAACAAACGATCATTTTTCACGTAATACATGGTTATTCAATGCATTTTATTTTCTCTTTTCATTTTCTTCTTCAATAAACAGCTATAAATAAATTATTCAGATTGATCGATATAACAGAAGTGTGTGACTGTGATTGTGACTGTACCTATGATGATCATGGTACTGCAAGTTCTTTGGAGTCATGCAGACATCATAAGAGAACTTGCATGAATGTTAACATCATCCGTGACTTTGGTAGCAGCTTGTTAGTGCTGATTGTCATGCGCGCACATTTATTTGATTAGTATCAAAGTGCTGAAAAGCAATGCTGAGTGGAGTGGACCAATCACTTCCCTGTTTTGCTACTCCTCTTTTCAACACAACCTCTTTATTCAAACGTTATTTTTTTATGCTGAGTTAGACCAAACAAAATCTTTAAGTTTTTGTCATCATTGAGGGCATTTAGTTTTATAGGAACAATATATTCAGTGTAAAAAGATCACACAGTACATTCTCGTGAAACTAGAAAGATACACATCGGTATTATTAGAGAGAGGTGTCATTACCTGGTGGTTATATGGTGAAATGACATTAATCTTATGCCAATTGTATCCTTTATGGCATAAATGATATCAATGCAAATAGCCAGAACTTAGGTCAAGTAACAGGAGTTTGAATCCGAAATACAAAAAGGAAAAAAACTTGTAGAAAATATCAGTTCCCATGCTGGACAGTATATAACACTTGCATTTTGGATTTTATTGTAACATGTAAAAAATGAGTCAATGTTAGTTTTCTTTTAGGATATGGTAAATTTATGTTGTCTGAAAAAGCATTCATGACGTAGGCCTTGCTGTGAAAATGTTGAGGTTTATTTACCTTTTATATGTTTTACCAAGTGTTTCTTTTTTCCACTTTCCATACTAATGTTTGAAGAGCGACAGAAAAACAATTTATGATTTCACGTAGACCCACACATGGACAGTAAATAGCAGTAGTGAAGAAATATTCTTCACCCCTTCACCTATATTGTAATAATTTTCAAAACAAATAGTCCACTATCTTGACTAAGTAACAAAATCAATCATCCATTGAGATTAGATTCCATTCAAGACTTTTGTGTGGCCCTGCCTTCACATGTAGTTGAAGCGTCAATTGACAACCCCTAATTCTTCGTAAGGAAGAAATCTAATTTACAACCCCTCGTGGCCTTGTAACGTTAATTTTGCTTCAATTTCCACCTTGTTACTATTGTTTTACACAAGAATCTAACCTAAGGCAATTATCAATGGCCAAAACGTCCTTTCGGGGACCATATATTCATTCCCTTGACCGAAGGCCAATTAATTCACCAATACCATATGAAATGTTTAGTCTTTTAAACAATTGAATTGTGATGGTAATTTTTGTCTCTTTAGATATGTATATATAGTAGACATGAGAGTAAGCGTAATGTAGAGGCAAGAAAAATCGATACTTGATAGCACTGATTGAAGCATAAGCCAAATCATCCGAATAACACGGAACTGATGTCTCTTGTTTCCGCTTCAATGCTTGTCTACACTTCGCGTCAAAGTTTTACAAGACTTTCGTTCACTTCAATTTGTACAACATTTAGATAATCTAGTTTATAAAACAACCTTATCCTACTCAAACTTTGACAAAAGTCTTTCATGCAAAAGTATCTCACTCAAATCAAATAAGAGCATATAAGTGTAAGCCATTCAAAATCCTTTATCTAATTAGGACTACTTAGAATGAATTACTTTCATTAGAATTATCTTCAATATAAATAAAACTTTATGAAAGTTACTTCCATAAGCGTTATCCTTAAAATAAATAAAAGAGTCACGCAAACAAATGTCTTAAAAGTATTGATGAAGAAACATGTTATATAACCAACTATTTATTTTTAAGTACTCTTAAAATAATTACAAAATAAATATCATATGTTTCGTATCATAGACTAATATCTTTATTTTATTAAATAATTTTATTTTCACCTTTTTATAAGTAATATCTTAAAATACTTGTTAATTTTTTTCAGAACGATTTTCCATATTACACAGTAAGTACAAAGATTAAAAAGGTTCGTTATTAATTTAAAATGTAAGTTTTATATCATTTATGTTTTTTTATATAGTCTATCTTCTAAGGAAAATCTTTTTCAAGACAGAGGATATTATTGTTCTCATGAGAACTGTCTCATGAATTGGTACAGTCAGGGAAAACCATTTGACACGCCCCTGGTCTCTTCCGTATGAACATTTCTTTTCACCAACATATTTTTTTATTAATTTAAGAGTGACAAACTATTTTTTTAAGTTTGTGTATACATATATAAAAAAAAGTCAACTTTAACTCTTTTAATAAAACCCTTTTCACATACTCATTCAGATATGAAGCCTTTTCTAAAAAAGGCCTAATAATTTATATTCAGATATAAACTAGTTTAGCTTCTCGATTCTTTATCTCCTCTTCTAGTCATTAACCCAGTTCACCATTAACGAAAGTATATCAATGTAACACAGATGCTTCATATATTATTGAACTTCTTAGAAAACTAGAAGACAAAAATGGTATGCCACTATACAACACTGTATCATGCAACAATTATCGGTTACTCCAAAAACAAAGATAAAACAGCAGCAGCAACAGTAGCTGCCAGTTAATTTAAAAATAATGCCAAAATATTTTCCTCATTTTCCTTATTATGTATTTTGCTTCGGAAAAAAAAAATCTGAACCTAGATACCATCATACTAGGGTCAGCAAACAAGTACACATAAAAACATAAAGAAGAATACAAAAATTGTGTGCATGCCACATCACCATCATCCATGAAATAAAATGTCTATATTCTCAACGACGAAATTTCAACAAGCAATTACGAAAATCAAACAGATACGAAAATAAATAATGATAATCATCTTACGGAATCAAATAAGCTTAAACAACACATGCATAAACCTGCGACTATCTAGTTCTTGCAGAAGATGCTGATCCACCACTCCCAGATCCATACACGTGTCGCTGATGACCCATCATGGCCATCATAGAGTTTGGCACCATACCTCCATGACCATGAGCCTGGCCATAAGCCTCATCCCTCTGATCACCAGCAGCACCAGAAGCAGCACCACCACCCGGTGGCCTTGCCATCATAGCAGTTTTCTCCCCCTCCATCTCCCTGTACTTGTGCAGGTAAATCTTGAGAGGGTCCACATACTCCTCGAACCCCAGTGTGGTCATGGCCCACAGCAGGTCATCACCGTTGATGGTTTTCCTCTTCTCCTTCTGGCACTTATCAGAGGCTTCACCTGTTATGAAGCTGATGAACTCCGACACGCACTCTTGCACGGTTTCCTTGGCCTCCTTGGAGATCTTGGCGTTCGCCGGCAACGCCTTCTTCATGATCCTGCTCACGTTGGCTATGGGAAGGAACCTGTCTTGCTCTCTGCACCCCGAGAATTCATTGCCTCCACTCGTGTTACCGGCTGGCCCTCCTGAATCGTTATCAGAATCAGCCATAACCTCACTCACACTCTACTCAACAACACAAATGCTATTGTATACATATAACTCTTTTTTTGCTATCCTCTCTCTATATATATATGTCCAAAGTATTAATTAACGTCACTTACTACAACTATAGTACTTAACTGACACAAAATTACTCTAATAATTAACTGAATTTAGATTGTTTTATTTAAATAAAGACATGTGTGTTTTATAAGAAAATAGATATAAATAAAAATAATAGTATTTGACTAGGTATATATGTATATAGATAATAATTAAGGGTTTGGGATTGGGAGTGAATAATTGGGATTGAGGAGGAAAGGGTTTGGGAGAAGATAGAATTAAATAAGGAAGGTTGGAAAATGGGGGGTTGGAGTGGGAGAAGTGGGTGTTGTTGGATTGGAGAATTGGATTAATTAAGAGGGGTTTAATTAAGGTGTTTGGAGTTGATCAATTATGTTTAATTATTATGGAGTGTACTAAGCTAAGAGGCGTGGCTAATTTGTGAGCGTTGGTTTATGTGATTAGCTGTGTAATTGAAGCGTATGGTTGATGATTAGCGTTGGATTAGAAGCAAAGAGATGGAGATCCACGTGGACGTTGAATTACGGTAAAAGGGAAGAAGACTTCATAAGCTGTTTCTGTAGGACGGGCTCCATCTCCTGATCAAGACAAAAGCTTTAGGCATAGCCTTCAAATCACTTTATCACATTATTACTAAAAAATGTCTATTTATGATTAATTTAAAATACAAGTAAATCATTTTTTTCAAAATTGAGAACAAAAATTATGTTAGTACCATATATTTGCTTGTTTAACAAAATGGTAATTTATAATTATTTAAATAACAATTATGTCTTTTATGAATTAAAAAAAATTGGCTTCTTTTAAAGCATTGCACTCACTCATATAATTAATAGTTAATTTAAAATTTATAAAATCAGATAATTAATTAATTTTATCAAATATTTAAAATTCAAGCATTTAATAATCTATTACGATATATATTATGTATAATTATTTTAATAAATTGTTTATCTTGATTTTATAGGTGTTACACTTTAACATAGATTTCAACAACTTACACAAAAAATTGTTTTCACAGGTAAGATTATTGATGTGAGTCTTTAATTTAGTTTAATTTTATTAGTGCTATTATTAGATTATATATTATTATATATTTAAACCTCATAAAATAATTTATTTATTTTTCAAAATAATGAATAATAATTTAGATTTAATTGGACTTCTAATATATTGGTATATGTAACCACAAAAAACAATAATTATTATAACACAACAATTATAAATTTATCACTTTTTAAGATTTTTAATTTTTTTTGTGGTTGATTTCTCTTATACATGCATGTGTGCAACATGCAATATGCATGTGTGTAACATGTCTTTGCACAGTGGTTGATTCTCTGATACAATATGCATGCGTGTAAGATGTCTTTTCACTGTGATTGATTCTTCTGATCTCTGATCTCTAATGCATGTGTGTCCTCGTACAATATTAAGTGTGTCTTTTGCACTTCTAAATATATTAAAGACACATTGATTTTATGTATAACTTATTCATTGTCACATATTTAGTTTTATCTAATGTTTATATAGATAATTTGATTTCTCTAACATAATATGGGTGTCTTTACACTTTTCAAGGTAAGAAAAAGTCTGGTCAAGAATAGAGTGAAAATTAATTTAGTTACTAAGCAAATAACTATAAAAAATATTAAACAATTTCACCACTCTTTAACTTTGTTAGATCTAATTAAATTTTTTTTATGCTCCATTATATGTTTGTAGATAATTAATTAATTTTATTAAATATTTAAAATTCAAGCATTTAATAATCTATTACCATATATATTATGTATAATTATTTTAATAAATTGTTTATCTTAATTTTATAGGTGTTACACTTTAACATAGATTTGGACAACTTACACAAAAACTTATTTCCACAATTAAGATTATTGATGTGAGTCTTTAATTTAGTTTAATTTTATTAGTGTTATTCTTAGATTATATATTATTATATATTTAAACTTCATAAAATAATTTATTTATTTTTCAAAATAATGAATAATAATTTAGATTTAATTGGATTTCTAATATATTGGTATATGTAACCACAAAAAACAATAATTATTATAACCACAAACAATTATAAATTCATCACTTTTTAAGATTTTCAAGATCATGTGTTTTTTTTTTTTTCTGCACAGTGTTTGATTTCTCTAATACAATATGCATGTGTGCAACATGTCTTTGCACAGTGGTTGATTCTCTAATACAATATGCATGCGTGCAACATGTCTTTTCACTGTGATTGATCCTTTTACTGATCTATAATGCGTGTCTTTCTACAATATTAAGTATGTCTTTTGCACTTTTCAGTATATTAAAGACATATTGATTTTATGAATAACTTATTCATTGTCACATATTTAGTTTTATCTAATGTTTATATAGACAATTTGATTTCTCTAACATAGCATGGGTGTCTTTACACTTTTGGAGGTAGGAAAAAGTCAGGTCAAAGAATAGAGTGAAAATTAATTTAGCTACTAAGCAAATAACTATAAAAATTATTATACAATTTCACCACTCTTTAACTTTCTTAAGTCTAGTTTCCTTCTTTTAAACATGTGTTCCATTATATGTTTGTAGTGATCCACACCACCTTAGCTATTTGCAAAGTGACTCTAAAATCTTTCACACCTCCCAAACTTATTACTTATTTTGTAATATATATTTTTTACTTATATATAGATACGGAAATATCCTATTAATTTGTCTTCTAAAAACTAAATATGAACATTAAAACAAAAAAAACACCAAATGTATTAAGGTTAGGTTTAATTGAACTTCTAATAGATTGAAACATAATAATTGTTACAACCAGAACAACCATAAACTTACTCACAATTACAGATCTTTGAGATTATATGCTTTTATGCTGGCATGGATAATCAGTGATTGATTTTACTAATACAGTATGCATGTAGGCATAGAGATTGATTCCCAATGATACATAATACATAATACTGTGTCTTTGCACAATATGTATCTTTCACACTTCTCAATATAATAAATATACTTTGATTTTATGTATAACCTAGTCTCTGTCACATTTGGTTTTACGTTTGTACTGACAATTTGATTCTTCTGACACAGCATGAGTTTCTACACTTTTCAAGATAGGATAACATCAGGTCAAGTGAGACTTATTTTAACTTCTTGTTTATAACAAATATCAAATAATTTCATTGCTCTCTAACTTTTTTATATCTAATTTAACTTTCTTATATCTAATTAAATTTTTTTATGCTCCATCATACGTTTGTAGATAATTAATTAATTTTATCAAATATTTAAAATTCAAACATTTAATAATCTATTACAAAATATATTATGCATAATTATTTTAATAAATTGTTTATCTTGATTTTGTAGTTGTTACACTTTAACATAGATTTCAACAATTTACACAAAAAATTATTTTCACGGATAAGATTATTGATGTGAGTCTTTAATTTAGTTTAATTTTATTAGTGCTATTATTAGATTATATATTATTATATATTTAAACCTCATAAAATAATTTATTTATTTTTCAAAATAATGAATAACAACTTAGATTTAATTGGACTTTAATATATTGATATATGTAACCACAAAAAAACATAATAATTATTATAACCACAACCATATTAAATTTATCACTTTTTAAGATTTTTTAAGAACATGTGTTTTTTCTTTTTTTTTTATCTCTGCACAGTGATTGATCTCTCTGATACAATATGTATGTGTGCAACATGTCTTTGCACCATGGTTGATTCTTTGATATAATGTATATGTGTGCAAGGTATCTTTGTACAATATTAAGTGTGTCTTGTGCACTTCTCATTATATTAATGACACATTGATTTTAGGTATAACTTAATCATTGTCACGTATGGTTTTATCTAATGTTTGTATAGACAATTTGATTTCTCTGACATAGCATGGTGTCTTTATACTTTTTAAAATAGGAAAAAGTCAGGTCAAGAATAGAGTGAAAATTAATTTAGCTACTAAGCAAATAACTATAAAAAATATTAAACAATTTCACCACCCTCTAACTTTCTTTAAGTCTAGTTGCATTTTTTTAAACATATGTTTCATTGTATGTTTGTAGTAATCCACACAACCTGAACTATTTGCAAAGTGATTCTAACAACTTTCACTCCTGGCAAACTTATTACTTATCTTGTAATATATATTTTTTACTTGTAAATAGATAAGGAAATATCCTATCAATTTATCTTCTAAAAACTAAATAAGAACATTAAAACAAAAAAAATACACCAAATGTATTACATCTTTAAAGTTTAGGTTTAATTGATCTTCTAAAACATTGAAACATAATAATTGTTACAACCACAACAACCATAAACTTACTCACAATTACAAGATCTTTGAGATTGTGTGCTTTTATGCTTGCATGGATGATCGGTGGTTGATTTCACTGATACAGTGTGCATGTCTATGCATAGGAATTAATTCCTCTGATATATAATAAGTGTCTTTACACAATATATGTACACTTCTCAATGTAATAAATACACTTTAATTTTATCTATGACCTAGTCTCTGTCAGATTTGGTTTTATATTTGTATGGACAATTTGATTTTTGATTCCTCTCACACAGTATGTGTTTTTACACTTTTCAAAGTAGGATAAAGTCAGGTCAATTGAGACTTATTTTAATTTATTGTTTATAACAAATATCAAATAATTTTATCATTTTCTCTAACTTTCTTATATCTAATTAAATTTTTTTCTATGCTTCATTATTTGTAGTAATCCACCTAACCTCAATTATTTACAAAGTGACTCTAAATACTTTCCCATCTCACAAAGTTATTACTTATTTGATAATATAATTTTTTTAACTCACTTTCAACGTGGTGCCATGAGCAATCACATACATATCCTAATATCATAAAATATTTTAAAAGATCCTAACATTTGTAGGCAAAATGTTCCACAACTTTCTTAAAATTAAATTAAATATTGAGCAACACACAAATAATAAAATGTATGAAAATTCAACATTTTAAAAAATTTCAATCCACTAAAACATTTAATAAAACAATACAAATAATATCACAACACTAATTTCAAACCCATATTTAAACATTTTCAAATCTGGCCAAAGAGGCATTATTTTATTATGCACAGAAATATTCAGAGACTAATAAGTTATCAAAGTTCATTCTTAAGAGCTTATTTATGTGTCATCCAACAAAAAAATTTAATATTTAATATTCAATTCTAAAATGAGATAAATAAAATAAAGGATAAAATTTAATTAATATATTAATTTTTGGATTCTTTTTTAAGAAATAAAAATTGAAAATGTTGTGCAAATAATAACTTATTTTAGCGTTGGATTAGAAGCAAAGAGATGGAGATCCACGTGGGCGTTGAATTACGGTAAAATGGAAGAAGACCTCATAAGCTGTTTGTGTAGGACAGGCTCCATCCCCTGATCAAGACAAAAGCTTTAAGCATAGCCTTCAAATCACTTTATCACATTATTAATAAAAAATGTCTATTTATGATTAATTTAAAATAAAAGTAAATCATTTGTTTTTAAAATTGAGAACAAAAATATTTTACTACCATATATTTGCTTGTTTAACAAAATCGTAAATTTATAATTATTTAAATAACAATTATGCCTTTTATGAATTAAAACAAAATGACTTCTTTTAAAGCATTGCAATCACTCATATAATTAATAGTTAATTTAAAATTTATAAAATCGGATAATTAATTAATTTTATCAAATATTTATAATTTAACCATTTAATAATCTATTACAGTAGTTATTTTAATCAATTGTTTATCTTGATTTTGGAGATGTTACACTTTAACATAGATTTCAACAACTTACACAAAAATTTATTTTCACAGTTAAGATTATTGATGTGAGTCTTTAATTTAGGTTAATTTTATTAGTGCTATTATTAGAATATATATTATTATATATTTAAACCTTATAAAATGGTTTATTTATTTTTCAAAATAATTAACAATAAGTTAGATTTAATTGGACTTTTAATATATTGATATATGTAACAGCAAGAAACATAATAATTATAATAACCACAACAAGCTTAAGTTTATCACTCTTATTATATATTTAAACCTTATAAAATGGTTTATTTATTTTTCAAAATAATTAACAATAAGTTAGATTTAATTGGACTTTTAATATATTGATATATGTAACAGCAAGAAACATAATAATTATAATAACCACAACAAGCTTAAGTTTATCACTCTTTTAAGATTTCAAGATAATGTGATTTTATCTCTTTATAGATAATCAGTAGTTGATCCCTATTATATAATATATATATGTGTGCCACATGCAATATGTCATTGCACAGTGATTGATTCCTCTAATACAATATTTATATGTGCAACATGTTTTTGTATTGTGATTGATTCTTTTAATACAAATACGTATCTTCTTACAATATTAAGTGTGTTTTTTGCACTTCTCAATATATTAAAGACACTTTAATTTTATGTATGACCTATTCATGGTCACATTTGTGGTTTTATCTAATGTTTGTATAGACAATTTGATTTCTCTCACTTAACATGAGTATCTTTACACTTTTTAAGGTATTAAAAAGTCAAGTCAAGAATAGACTGAAAATTAATCTAGATACTAAGCAAATAACTACAAAAAAATATTAAACAATTTCCTGATCAAGACAAAAGCTTTAAGCATAGCCTTCATCACTTTATCACATTATTATTGTTATTAATAAAAAAATGTCTATTTATGATTATTTTAAAATAAAAGTAAATCATTTGTTTTCAAAATTAAAAACAAAAAATATGTTACTACCATATATTTGATTGTTTAACAAAATCGTAATTTACAATTATTTAAATAAAAATTGTGTATTTTATGAATTAAAAAAAAATTGACTTCTTTTAAAGCATTGCACTCACTCATATAATTAATAGTAAATTTAAAATTTATAAAATCGAATAATTAATTAATTTTATCAAATATTTATAATTCAACCATTTAATAATCTATTACTATATATATTATGTATAGTTATTTTAATAAATTGTTTATCTTGATTTTGTAGGCCTTACACTCTACCATAGATTTTAACAACTTACACACAAATTTATTTTGACAGATAAGATTATTGATGTGAATCTTTAATTTAGATTAATTTTATTAGTGCTATTATTAGAGTATATATTATTATATATTTAAACCTCATAAAATAATTTATTTGTTTTTTAAAATAATGAACAATAATTTAGATTTAATTGGACTTCTAATATATTGATATATGTAACCACAAGAAACATAATAATTATTATAACCAAACAACCATAAATTTATCACTCTTTAAGATTGTCAAGATCATGTGTTTTGATCCCTGCGTAGAAAATCAGTGTTGATTCCTCTAATACAATATGCCCGTGTGGAACATGCAATATACATGTGTGCAACATGTCTTTGCACAGGGGTTGATTCCTCTTATACAATATGCATGTGTATAACATGTCTTTGCATTATGATTGATTCCTCTTATACACAATATGTGTCTTCCTACAATATTAATTATGTCTTTTACACTTCTCAGTATATTAAAGACACTCTGATGTTATGTATGACCTATTCATGGTCACATATTTGGTTTTATCTAATGTTTGCATAGACTATTTGATTTTTCTGACCTTGCATGGGCGACTTTATATAGGAAAAAGTCAGGTCAAAAATACAGTGAAAATTAATTTAGCTACTAAGCAAATAACTAAAAAATATTAAACAATTTTACCATTGTCTAACTTTTTTAAGTCTAGATTCCTTTTTTTAAACATGTGCTCCATTGAATCTTTATAGTAATCCACACAACCTCAACTATTTGCAAAGTGACTATAAAAACTTTCACACCTCACAAACTTATTACTTATTTGGTAATATATATATATATATATATATATATATATATATATATATATATATATATATATATTACTTATAAGGAAATATCCTATTAATTTGTCTTCTAAAAACTAAATATGAACATTAAAAAAAATATCCCATCTTTAAAGTTTAGGTTTAATTAGACTTCTAATACATTTAAATATAATAATTACTACAACCACAACAACTATAAACTTACTCACAATTACAGACCTTTGACATTATGTGTTTTTATGCTTACATGGATAATCAGTGATTGATTTCAATGATACAGTGTGCATGTCTGTGCATAGGGATTGATTCCTCTAATACATAATACGTCCATAATATATGTATATGTTTTACACTTCTCAATATATTAAATACACTTTGATTTTATGTATAACCTAGTCAATGTCACATTTGGTTTTAGGTTGGTATGGACAATTTGTTTTCTCTGACAGTATGGTTTCTACACTTCTAAAAGAAAGAAAAAGTCAGGTTAAAAGTAGTATCAGACTTATTTTAACTTCTTGTTTATAGCAAATATCAAATAATATCATACTTATTTTAAGTTCTTGTTTATAGCAAATATCAAATAATTTCATCACGCTCTAGCTTTTTTAGGTCTAATTAAATTTTTTTATGTGCTTCATTATATATTTGTAATAATCCATACCACCTCAATTATTTGCAAAGTCACTCTAAATACTTTCACATCTTGCAAAGTTATTACTTATTTGATAATATATGTTTTTTTAACTCACATTCAACTTGTGGTGTCATCAGCAATCACATACATATCCTAACTTCATAAAATAGTTTAAAGGATCCTAATATTTGTAGACAAAATGTTCCACAACTTTCTTAAAATTAAATCAAATGCTGAGCAACACACAAATAATAAAATGAAATAAATTCAACATTTTAAAAAATTTCAATCCACTAAAACATTTAATAAACAATACAAATAATATCGCAGTACTAATTTCAAACCCAAATTTAAACATTTTCAAATCTGACCAAAAATGTATTATTTTATTATGCACATATTCAGACACTAATAAGTTATCAAAGTTCACTCTCTTAAAGAGATTATTTATGTGTCATCCAACCAGAAATTTTAATATTTAATATTCAATTATAAAATACAATAAATAAAATAAAGGATAAAATTTAATTAATATATTAATTTTTGGATTCTTTTTTAAGAAATAAAAATTAAAAATTTTGTGCAAATCATAACTTATTTAGAGAAATTCATTTTAAGATGTTCTCACATTAAACATTCAATATTAACATTTATCAATTCAAATATATATATATATAAAAAAAGCGATGGAATAAAATGATCAAAATTTGATTAAATCACAATTTAACTCATAAATATTTGTTTTAAATGATTTTTAAACCAAATTATAGGTTTTCATAGTTAAAAAAATTATTTTCAATATTATAATTTAAGAACAATTATCAAATCATGAAACAACAAAACCGTGAAAATTTTAAAAAGTACAAAGTTTGGATTTAAGGTTGAATAAACTTCAATAAAGTTTATATAAATGTAAAAATAAAATACTTTTAGAATTTTTTCTATTGAGAACAACTTTAGCATAATACAGTACAAATAGAGTATACAATACATAAGTTTATGATCAATTAATATGACTAAATGATTTTGAGAATGATGAATTTTAAGAAACAAGATGAAGAATATGATAATTTAGCATGGGAGAATGCATAATTATATTTCTCAACTTTCTCTACCACTCAAGGCCCAACAACTTTCTTTACCATCCTCGAGACGAGTTCTTCCTGCACCCTAATACGTTCTTCCTGCATGCTAATAAAAAAATTTAATATCACAATTACCCTTATATTGTCATTTGAAAAAAATTGACAACCGGATGAACAAGTCATCCGATTGTCATTTTTTTTTTCAAGACAACCGGATGGCCTGCTAATCCGGTTGTTAATTTTTTTTTTCAAATGATAACCGGATGGGATGTCATCCTGTTCTCATTTCCAAATCAAAATGATAATAGGATGAAACTCATCCGGTTCTCATAGTCCAAATCGAAAAAGGATTAATTTTTCGATTTGGACTATGAGAACTGGATGAGTTTCATCCGATTATCATTTTGATTTGGAAATGAGAACTGGATGACACCCCATCCGGTTGTCATTTGAAAAAAAAATTAACAACCGGATGGGATGTCATCCGGTTCTTATATAAGGACAATTGTGGTATTAAAATTTTTTATTAGGGTGCAGGAAGAACTCGTCCATCCTCAAACGCTCAAGACCCAAACAGGTTGGTTTTTAAGCTTCAAGGTCTCAAAAAAATTTAATACTAAAACCTCAAAAAAATTAATATTAATATATTATTATAAAATTAAAAAATGTTTAATTTTAAAATTATATTAAAAAATATTTTTTAATTAAAAATTTAAAATATCTTAAGTGATTCAGTACTATAAATATTCTTTAATGACTATAAATTTATATTAGTACTATGAATATTATTTAATGACTTTAAATTTATATTGGTACTATACAATATAATTTAATGAAATTTTTTTGAAATTTTTTTATAATAAATAAATAATATTGTCTTACTCTTCTACTTATCTTCTTCCTTTATCTTTTCTTTCATTCTTTGACTCTTCCACTAATATCTACCCATTTTTCACTCATCTCTTTTTCCTTTCATTCTTTATCTCTTTCACTCCTACTTCCATAATATTATTTCAAATTTGGAGGTAGATTGAGAAATTAGAGTTTGTGTTCACTTTTGCTCATTTTGAGTGCATCATTATAATGTAAAAAATAATATGAGATTGATGAATTAATTTCAATTTTTTTTATTTTTCATTATTATTTAATTAATTTTAAAATAATTTGTATCAATTTAAGGAAAAGCATTAAAAATTTATAATTTATAAATTAAATTTAAAGATTCACCAAAGGACATAAGATTGATAGATAGGAGGAGACTTCTTGAAACTTCAACACAAGATACTACTATCAGTCCTAAAAATGGATATAGAGCTTAAAAATTGATATAGAACTTAAGCTTAAGTTTTGTGAAAAACTAATCAGTCCTAAAAAAATAATTTGATGAAAATATTGAGAATAAAGTTATGAAATCACCTCAAGAGTCATTAAGAATTGATTATTTTCTATATATTGTAGATAAAACAATTACCACACTCCAAAATAGATTTGAACATAACAATTTAAAATATATGAAGATATTTTTAGTATTTTATTTAGTATTAAAAAATTAAATTCTTTGGGTTGTGTACTTTTGGAAGAAAAATGCTTAAACTTTGAAAAATATTTGAAACATGATAATTTGTTGGATCTTGATGGCTTAGATTTATTTATAGAATTAAATATTTTAAACCAGATTATAGGATTGAAAAATGATAAACCAGTTGACATTCTTAATTATATAAAAAGAATAAATTCTTTTCCAAATACATATATAACATATAAAATAATGTTAATTATTCCAGTTGATTGGTTGAAAGGAGTTTTTCAAAACTTAAATTAATAAAATCTTATTTAAGATTAACAATGTCTCAACAAAGATTAAACATATTAACTTTATTGTCCATTAAAAAATATTTAAAATAAAATTAATTATGATAATTTAATAGATAATTTTGTATCACAAAAAGCTAAAAAAATAAATTTTAAATAGAAATATCATAATTTTAATTATTTTATTAATTTAAAAAGGCCCTAATTTTTTAATTGGCTTTAGGCTTCCAAAAGTCTTACGCTGCCACTACCTCAAAGAAGAGTAAAAATAAGAAAGAAACACAATTAAGATTATTAACTAGTTAAGTCATTTAAATGAGATAAGAGTAAGTCAAATCATGTTTAAAAAATTACTTATGTGTGAATCAATGAAAAAAAAAAAGAAAAAATTATTTTCTTAATAAAACAAATGCAGATCTAGTATTGTTGGAAATAATGGAACTCTTTAAATATTATTTATTAAATAATATTATTTTATAATATTATTTTTTAAAAAATAAAATCAGTTTCACAAAATAGTAAAGTCTAAAAAATTTTATTGAATAAAATTAATATATATATATATATATATATATATATATATATATATATATATATATATATACTAAATTGACTTTTATAATATTAAAATAGTTTAAAATATATGTATTTTTTAAAACGACAAATAAATTTTCATCATATTATAAATTCTCACATATAGATAAGGAAATATCCCATTAATTTGTCTTCTAAAAACTAAATATGAACATTAAAAAATAAAATACCAAATGTATTTCATCTTTAAATTTTAGGTTTAATTAGATTTCTAATATATTGAAACATAATCATTCTTACAACTACAATAACCATGGATAATAGTTATTGATTCCACTGATGATATAGTGTGATACACTTACACTGTGCATGACTATATATGAGAATTGATTCCTCTAATACAATAAGTGTCTTCCCACAATATATGTATTTTTTATATTTTTCAATGTATTAAATACAATTTGATTTTATGTATAACTTAATCACTGTCACATTTGGTTTTATGTTTGTATGGATAATTTAATTCTTCTGACACAATATGGATTTCTTTACACTTTTCAAGGTAGGAAAATGTCAGGTCAAGAGTATTGTTAAAATTATTTTAACTACTAAACAAAAGTTTATAACAAATATCAAATAATTTCACCACTCTCTAACTTTCTCAGGTCTAATTGAATTCTTTTATGTGTTCCATTATATGTTTGTAGTAATCATAACCTCAATTATTTGTAAAATAACTCTAAAATCTTTCACACCTCAAAAACTTATATATATATATATATATATATATATATATATATATATATATATATATATATTTAAATCACAAATATATCCGAACATCATAAAATATTTTATAGTACCCTAACATTTATTTGTAGGCAAAATGTTCACAACTTTATTAAATTAAATTAAATGTTGAGCAACTGACAAATAATATAATGTATATAAATTTAGCATTTTAAAAAATTTCAATCCACTAAAATATTTAATAAACAATACAAATAATATCTCAATACTAATTTCAAACCTAAATTGAAACATTCTCAAATATGTCCAAAGAGGTATTATTTTATTATGTACAGAAATATTTAGACACTAATAGGTTATCAAAGTTCACTCTCTTAAGAGCTTATTTATGTGTCATCCAACCAAAAATTTTAATATTTAATATTCAATTCTAAAATACAATAAATAAAATAAAGGATAAAATTTAATTAATATATTAATTTTTGGATTCTCTTTTAAGAAATAAAAATTGAAAATTTTGTGCAAATCATAAATTATTTTTAGAGAAAATAATTTTAAGATCTTCTCACATTAAAAATTCAAGATTAACTTTTATCAATTCAAATAATAAAAAAAAAGCAATGCAATAAAATGCTCAAAATTTGATTAAATCACAATTTAACTCATAAATATTTCTTTTAAATTTTTAAACCAAATTATAGGTTTTCATAGTTAAAAATAATTTATTTTAAACATTATAATTTAAGAACAATTATCACATCATTACAATATGAAACAAGGAAACCGCAAAAATTTTAAAAAATACAAAGTTTGGATTTAAGGTTGAGTAAACTTCAATAAAGTTTATATAAACGTGATATGTAAAAATAAAATACTTTTAATTAAAATTTTTCTATTGAGAACAACTTTAGCACAAATAGAGTGTACAATACATAAGTTTATGATAAGTTAATCTGAGTAAATGATTTTGAGAATGATGAATTTTAAGAAAGAATGTAGAAGATGATAATTTAGCATGAGAGAATGAAGAATTATATTTCTCAACTTTCTCTACCATCCTTAAAGAAGAGTAAAAATAAGAAAGAAATACAATTAAGATGATTAACTAGTTAAGTCATTTAAATGAGATAAGAGTAAGTCAAATCATGTTTAAAAAAATTAATTATGTGTGAATCAATGAAATTATTTTCTTAATAAAAGAAATGCAGATTTAGTTTTGTTGGAAATAATGTAACTAATATTAAATAATATAATTTTATAATATTAGTTTTTTTAAATAAAATTAATTTCACAAAATAGTAAAGTCTAAAAAATTTTATTGAATAAAATTAATATATATATATATATATATATTAAATTTACTTTTACAATATTAAAATAGTTTAAAATATATGTATTTTTTAAAACGAGAAAGCAATATTCATCATGTTATAAATTTTCACATATAGATAAGGAAATATCCTATTAATTTTCTTCTAAAAACTAAATATGAACATTAAAAAAAAACATCAAATGTATTTTATCTTTAAATTTTAGGTTTAATTGGACTTCTGATACATTAAAACACAATAATTGCTATAATCATAACAATTATAAACTTCTCACAGTTACATATCTTGGAAATAATGTGCTTTAATGCTTGCATGGATAATCAATGATTGATTTCACTCACACTGTGTGTATGACTATGCATAAGGATTGGGATTTATTCCTCTATTACACAATAGGTGCCTTTGCACAATATGGTATCTTTTGAACTTCTCAGTATATTAAATACACTTTGATCTTATATATGACTTAGTTACTGGTACATTCACATTTGGTTTTATGTTTGTATGGATAATTTGATTCTTCTAATAGAGTATGGGTTTTTTTATACTTTTCAAGATAGGAAAAAGTCAGGTATAAGAAATGTAACACCCTAAAAATAATATGCATAAAGCTAAGCATTCTACTAATATCAACATATAGTAATTCTTTAAACTAAAGTATTTAAAAATTCTACCTTCAGAATTCTACTAAAACATAATTACAAAATATCTCCCGATTGTTTTTCAAATTTAGCTTACGCCTAAAAGCACCACTCATTCCAAATGCTCCTCCACAGACCCATCTGCAATGCCATCTGCTCCCATGTCAATTCAAAACACAAACATTAACACCACTCAAATCTTTCATTCAGTTACATGCACCAACACAATATAAGACACTGACACACTACAAACTTGACTCTATTTCCGGAAGACTCGTGCATTGAATAGACCTCGAGATATGAACCTGTCATACATCTCCACACTATGAACCCACACAGCCACCACACAAATGAATCATCAATCATGTATGACAAGGTTAGTCCCCCTGAGACTTTTCTGACTAGCTATGTTTCAAGTTGCAGTCACCCAGTTCAGACCTTCTTCGACTCTCACCACCTAGTAATAATCATCTATTTGATTCATACTACTAGTAGAGTCAGGATATTAATCGTTCACCCGATCCTTAGACAATGCACTTCCTAACTAACCCAGACACGGGTGTTTTCTTTCCTGAAAACACTATGCCTAAGCCTTGACCAACTTTATCAATACTCTATCAATATCACATCATACCATAGATCTCTATTAATTCATTCATTCAATTTTCAATCTCAATCTCAAAAAAAAAAAAAATGAAAGAAATTCTTAAATTATCAATATAATTAGATTTGAATTATCATTTAGTCTATCTTGTTAAATCCATACATTGCATTACCAAAGAATCAATCAATCAAAACAGAAAGGCCCCAAAAAAATTTTTTGTTTTTTGGATTTAGCTTGAGCGAAAATTTCTAGCTTAAGCGAGAATCCCTCTCGCTTGAGCGAAAATCTTCTCGCTTGAGCAAAATTGGTCCAGAGAGCAAGGGTCATTTTCGCCTTGGCGACCATATCCTCGCTTGGGCGAAAATACTTTCTCGCCAGGGCGAAATTGGACCCGAGAGCAGCTCTCAGGTTTCCAAGCGACTTCGCCTAGGCGAGATGGCCTAGCCTGAACGAAAAATGCAGAAAAACAAGCAGTATGCTCTACATCAGAGTTACCATGCATGTCTCAGATGACTAAATTGGGTGAAAATCAAGCCACATACACGATGAATTATCTATCCTAGCATAAATTATGTATTCAACATATCAACATACCATCAATTTTCACACAACTATCTCATACCTGCAACATTCAATTCAACATTAATCCAACATTTCAGAACTGCAAGAAACTTTACCAGATTCAAATTGTACAACTACTACAATCATTAACTTCTCTATTCAAGACTTAAATTTATAAACCAAACAAGCACTAAGGTTAGCTTTCCTTACCTGAATTGCAGTTGAAAATCTCTATAACAATCCCAATAGCCTAAGGTCCTCAAGAACTCGAATCTGCATCAAAGTACCTCTGATCAACTATCAGACTAACAGACTAGGAAGCTGAGCTCACAGAGGCACCGTCTGATGGCTCAGAGGCCACATGCAAGCTCAGTAAGCAAAAGAAAGCGAAAACCTAAAACTGACTCTAAAGGAAGGGGCATAAAACGAACTTACTCTATTGGAGATTCTGATCGGGTAGACTTGCTCTGTTCTCCGCCACGAGTCCAAAGGTAGACTCCGCTCGAGAAACTGATGGAAGAGAGACGCGAAATCTTAGAGAGAAGTCAGAGAAGAGGGAGGTCAGAGGTTTTAGAAAAATGGTGGCTAAAATTGGCATGAGACTTGATTACTAACTTTTCCTATAAATATGTGTTTTCAGTTTAATAAATTATTTTAACATCAAGTTGAGTTTATTGTAGAATTAATCTTCCGAAACTTAAAAAATTAAGGTTAAAATTTCATTAATTTTTTTAACGTTATATAACACGTTAAACAATATTATTTATAAATATATATATATATATAAGAAGATAATGGTAAGTGCTCATTCCATTTTAAACTGAATTGGGGTAAAAAAAAGAAATTAAAAATATTTAAACTGAATGAAAATATATTTTAGCTTCTATTTAAGTCTATTATCTTGAAGTGCAGTTAATACATACATCTATCTTGTTCTGGGTTAAGATTTAATATCACATAACGAATAAAGAATCACAAATGTCGAAATTACCAGATAAAACTCTTATATATCTGATAGTGCACAAGTTAGGAAAAAAAACACGATTTTTAAACTAAGAAACTGAGAAAAACTATAAATGGTAAAAGAGAATACGGGTTGAACAGAAAAATAATCATAAAATACCCTTTTTATTGTAAGTTAAAATTAGTTTATAAATAAATTAAAAAATAAAACCTACTATGTAATTTTTTTTGTATCAATAAACTTATAAGTATTATAAAAAATTATTTTCATAAATAAAATAAATAAATTTGATTTTTTTTATATACTAAAATTAATTTATACATAAATTAAAAATGAAAAATTATATTAATTTCTTTTACAAGTTAACTTATATATAAATGGATTTTAAATTATAAATAAATATTTTTTCCAGAAAAAGGATGTTAAATAATTTTTTTATGAAATTGATTTTGATTTATGAAATTCTTTCTTGAAAATTTATTAAGAACTTTATTCAATCAGGTTATAAATGGGTGGGTTTGTGAATTTTGACACGTGTCAGGCGCCTAATGAGATGAGCTTTGATTCTCAGTCAGCTTTATCTACGGTTGATGAGACGTTGAGATGAGCTATTGAGACAAATGGGTTGACACTGTTGACTTGATTCCCATTTTCTTCCTATTCCACCACGTTAAGCCACCTGGCACTTTATCATGAATTGTGGGCCCCACTTTTCAATTCTTAAGGTCATTGTGCTTATCAAATAAATCATCACACTAGTTAATTACAAATTACAGCTTCAGTTTATTATTAAGGGAAGAGGTGTCATAATTTCACTACCCTTTAAACTCATACCACCTCTTAATAACTCTTACAATAATTTTTATTTTAACAATATAATTTATAGTTTAATTTAATATTTTAATATTAATTATAGTTTTCAAATGGTTGTATTTTTATAAGCTGTTGTAAAAATATTTTTTCTTGACAGAATATAATGGGATGTTTTGACGTTGGAAGGAACGGTAAATAGAGAGGTGTCAAATTCATACCAATTCAATCATTGAGTAAATGGCATCTATTGTTACTCTGATTTGATTTGTCCATTTAACTATGATTCGCCTTATTATAATTAAAAAAGTGATATTATAAAAATAATAAATAAAAATAAAAATATCGACCTATATAATTAAATAAACAAAAAAATTAATCAATTAAATATTTAAATCATTCAAATACTGTTAAGCAATATTTTATTTTTAAAAGAGATTAAAATATTAATTTATATAGTTCAAAATAATAAATAATCATAAAAAAAATAAAAAAAAGTTGTTAAATGTAAATTTCATATCAACTTATCTTTAACCCGATTTAAATATGTTCAATTTGTGAATTAAATAAATCAAATTCAATTTAATTTATAATTACAAATTTTTTTTTTTCATCTAACTCAACTCACGTGATCTAATTGACAGACTTAGAATCCGTTTTAACACTTCTGATGATGAATGAGATGAATGAGTTTCAATTCCAAAGGAAAAGTTTCATACAAATAAAAACTTTGTTTTGGTTATCACCTCACCAAACTAAAGAAAAAATTGTGGACAAGATCTGAATTAGAAAACTATCATCTTTTAGAGTTTAAGTTTTAAAGTTTTAGAGTTTACAGACTTTTTATCACTTGGGAGTCTAACAATATATTACAGGGAAACAAACATTTTGTTGGGATTTTCTTTTACAAAATTAAAGTTCGACTTAGATAAGATAAAAAGATAAAAGAATTTTTAACAATTTATTGCTGGGTTGCATTACATTCACTTGTTCGATGCCCACATGGTACGATCAATTCAAATTAGATTAAGTCTACATTATATAAAGCTATTGATATAAGTTACACTGAAAAAATTATTAATGCGTGAATGGTGATTTATGTATAAGTTATCATTACGTTATTCGTATTATATTTCAAACTGTGAAAGATCATTGTAATAAAGGTTAAAACGAATCAAGGGCATTCCAAGTAAAAGGGCATGATTTTATAAAAAAAGGCTATGTTATCTAAAGACTTTATTACAAAATTATATTAATTGACTACATAGACTATTTTTTTACAAGCGAAAAAGTTGTTCATTTTATAATAATCGATTAAATCATATATTAATTAATTCTTTTATTCTAAATTGAAATCTAGGTTATTTGTTAAACATTTTAATAGGTTACTTGAAGCAATAATCAATTATAATATTTACTAAACATTGACTTTTAAAAATAATAAACCTTATTTTGACTCGATATCTTATATCCCATATTTGCAGTAACTAGAAAACACTTAACTTATAGGGCATTAACAAAGTTTCTAAGAACACCATTGGATTTACTTCTCTCTCTATAAAAAAAAATGACAATAAATTGGGGTTTATAGTTTTCTTGTTAATCACAATTCAGATTATATCTACCTTTGTTTCAGTAAATTATATATTTTTTAGAAAAAGGATTTCTTTTCAAATGGTGAATATAAAAGGATTCTTCAATATTGTAAAGTTTTTTTTTTGAAGTTGAGAAATGTTTGGGTTTAGTCAAGAATTATATTAGTTGTAATATGTTGACTATAACAGTGGTCAAACCAGAATTTTTTTTTTCGTCTCATCTCTCTCTATCCTTGATTTCTCTTTATTTTTTTTTATGCTTAATTTTCTTGAATCTTATATATTGCTTGAATCGTATATATGCAACATTATATTTGCGTTAACTAAACTTCTAATGTGACAAAGATTTAACTTAAGTGTGAAAAGTTTTTTTTAAGCAGCTTTGGAGAATAATAGTAAAAGTTATTATATAATACATATAACAATAAAAATATCTTAAAATAATTTGTAATGCCTTGTCTGTAGAGAAAAAAAAAATTTGTCTCACGTCTCACGAACAGGATTAGAATTAAAATCACTGTTTTCCAATATTAATTTCATTTATATTCATGAGTTATATTAATTAACGTTATACACAACTATGGGAGTAGAATAAGAGAAAATACGAAACAAGATGAAGACATGTATTTTAATCCACAGAAACAACATGATAAATTCCTCTCTAAAGGTAATGAGTTGAATCAATTTTATATAATGAAAAATCTGAGAAGTCATAAACCTTCAATTCTCAAAGAATATTATTTTAATAAAGTATTTTTTTTATCCAAAAATAATATAGGTTTTTTCTATACACCATAAAGTTGGTACTTTTTTATCCTTTTCTTTTTTAAACTAATTTGTATATATATTTTGTTCTTCATCTTTTTAATCTCTTCTACAATATTTACTCTTTTTCATTTATTTATTATTAATTATTTTTCCTTATTATCGTGATTCATGTTAAAGTAGTTTAAATGTCTTATTAATATTAATAAAATATGGTGATTTATTTTATTTTCGGTCGCCAATATATTTAGGACTGAATTTTGTCCTTTTTAACAACTAATTTTAGTGGTTGCTAAAATATAACTTTTTGTAGTGCATTAAATAGACTTAAATATGATATACTATCATAGTTGGTTGGCTTGATGAAGTTGTGTTATCTGAGGTTGTTCTTATTTAATTTCTCATGCTACTCTTAAATAATGTACAAGACAACTCAATTTTAAATATGATAAATTTGGATAGTATAGTTTTATTGTGTATTTTTTTTTCCTTCCGAATTAGTTAGAATATATTTAGATTTAAGTTAAAGCATTTAAATCAACTTTAAGATTTAATTGAAAATTATAACATGAATCATTTTCTAAGATTTATTTATGAAAGAAATTCATTTCAAATTTCAATTAACTTTAAATTCATATTATTTTTTTTAATTTACTATAATCCACAAAGTCACTATTGCGAATCTTTAAGGTCACATAATTTTATGCTTGCATAATGATTAATTTTTCTAATATAATATAAGTGTTTTTACATTTTTTAATGTAATAAAGAGTCACATCAAGAATAGGAGAGAATTATCTTAAAAAAATTCTATTAATTAGTCATCAAATAAAAAAAACATAAATATTAAAAGAAACAAAATGTATTACATTTGGAGAAGGTAATGTATCTTTCCATATCTCCTTAAAATGGTTATAAAGGTGAATATAGTTGTTGTTGTTTTAACTTTTCATCATTATAACTATCAAACAAGCAACTAACATAATTTAAATAATTTTACAATCATAAAACTACTATGTATGATATGCTATTAAAATTATTTTCACACGTTTAATTGGTTTTCTAATATATATATATATATATATATTATCACCATAAACATAATAATTATTATAATCATAACAATCATGGACCTATTCACTATTATAAATCTTCAAGGTCACATGATTTTATGCTTGCATGGATAATCAGTGGTTTATTCCTTTGATACGGTATGGATATTTTCACACTTTTCAATATAGAGTCACATCAAGAGAGGAGTGAGAATTATTTTAATTATCCTAAATCCCTAATCAAATGTGTATAACAAATATCAAACAATCTCATTATTCTCTAACTTCCTTAGGTTTAGTTGACTTTTGATCATATAATCCATTATATATTTATAGTAATCTACACAACCTTAATTATCTGTAAAATAACTATAAAATTTTTCACATTTAACAAACTCATTATTCATTTGTAATATTGTTTTTTCAATGTCATGAGCAATTATAAATATATCTAATCATCATAAAATATTTTCTAGTGCATTAACATTTTAGGCAAAAATATCACACATCTTTCTGAAAACTAAATAAAAGAAAATTACACTTGCACACTACTGTTTGTCAATTACATCCATTTGACACCTATTTTTTTAAAATATTATTAAAAAATAAAAATAATAATTTATTTAAGTATTAAATAGTTGTATTTTACTATATATAGTGTCAAAGCTCTTAAATAAATTTTTGAACAAAGATAACATAATGTATGTAAATTTAGCATTTTGAAAATTTTCAATCCACCAAAACATTCATAAAAAAATATAAATAATATCACAATACCAATTTTAAACAATTTGTCAAAATTTTAGTACTCTTAAAGTTAGCAAAAGAAACGTACAAAAATAAATTGTACGGCAGAGTTAAGTTATCAAATTTCGCTATCTTTGGAGCTTATTTATTTGTGAATTAACCAACAATTTTCATATTTAATGTACAATTCTAAAAATAATCTAAAATATATAGGATAAAATTGAATTAATATATTAATTTTTTGATTCTTACAAACATTCAAAACTTTGATTGAATCATATGTATTCGAAAAAGCTGATACCTAACTCTTGAATAATGTATTTGGTTCAATTGATGATCACACTAATTTCAGGATAATTTAATTTTAAATATGATTAATTTGGATAGTATTTCTTTGTATTTCTTTTTTCTTCCTAAGTTACTTAGAATATTTTTAGATTTAAGTTAAAATATTTAAATCAACTTTTAATTTTTATTCAAAATTATAACAACCTTCTTTGAAGATTATTTATGAGAGAAATTTATTTCAAAATTAAATTAACTTAAAATTTATAATAATGTTTTTCTTAATTTACTATAATGATGGGACCTAGTCACTGTTACATATTTGTAAGGTCACCTCTTTTTATGCATGCATAATGGTTGATTTCTCTGGTGCCATTACACTTTTCAATGAAATAAAGAGATCTGGATGCCATTACACTTCAATGAAATAAAGAGTCATCTGTGTGCCATTACACTTTTCAATAAAATAAGAGTCAGGTGATCTTATACATGCAGTGGTTGATTCATCTGGGTGCTATCCCACCTTTCAATGCAATGAAAAGTCAAGTGGTTTTATGCCTGCATAGTCGTTGATTTCTTTGGATGTCCTTACACTTTTCAATGTAATAAGGAAAGTCATGAGTGAAGTGAGAATTATTTTGAAAGAAATATCCTATTAATTTATTTTCAAACATAAATATTACATCTTTAGAAGTTAATTCATCCTCCCATATCTCCTTAAAATAGTTATAAAGGTAAATATATTTATTGTTGCTTTTAACTTCTCATCATTATAACCACCAAAAAGAAGTAATAACAAAATTTAAATAATTTTATAAATATAAGAATACTATGTATGATATGTTAATAAAATTATTTTTCACAAGTTTAATTGGATTTCTAATATATTGATACATATAATCACCATACAAAATATAATAATTATTATAGCCATAATAATTATGGACTTATTCATTGTCATATATCTTCAATATTAGTGATTATTTTTTTTTTTCCATGGATAGCCAGTAATTGATTTTTCTAATATAGTATGAATATCTTTACATACTTTTTAATGTAATAAAGAGTCAAGTCAAGAGTGGAGGGAGAATTATCTTAATTATTTTAAGTCATGAGTCAAATGTATATAACAAATATCAAACAATCTCACTACTTTCTAACTCTCTTAAATCTAGTTCATATTTGATCTTATATTCTACTATATCTTTATAGTAATTCACATAACCTTAATTATTTGCAAAATAACTCTAAATCCTTTCATATTTCACAAACTCATTACTTATTTGATAATATATGTTTTTCAAATCACTTCCAATTTATAGTGTCACGAGCAATCATAGAGATATCTAAACATCATAAAAAATGTCTAGGCAAAATGTGGCACATCTTCCTAAAAATTAAACAAATTTTGAACAACATAAAAATAACATAATATATATAGATATAGCATTTTCAAAAAATTGAATTCACCAAAGCATTCAATAAACAATATAAATAATATCATAATACCAATTTTAAACAATTTATCAAAATTTGAACACCCTCAAATTTGGATAAATTATTTAATATGTAGAAAAATAAATATATACCAAAAGTTAAGTTATCAAAGTCCACTCTTCGTTATTTGTCAACTAACCAAAAATTTTAATATACAATTCTAAAATTACGGATAAAATTGAATTAATATATTAATATTTAGAAAAAAAGTTACAAAATTTTAATTAAATCATAACTTTTTTTTAGATAAATCCATTTTATCTTCTCAAGTCAAATTATAGGTTTTTATATTCAAGAAAGAAATTATGTTACTAAAATTTTAACAATAACTTAATATCAATATAAATAAAAAATAGTGCAATAAAATGCTCAAAGTTTGATTAAATCACAACTTCATTTGATAGAGATTTGTTTTAAATGATTCTTGAATCAAACGGTTTTCATACTAAAAAATCTGTTTTCAACAATATAATTCAAGAATAAATTTTTTTAATCTTGAACCTAACATTATACACAACTATAGGAGTAAGAGAGAAAAAGAGACAAGACGAAGACATGTATTTTGAATATGATCAATTTGAATAGTATAATTTTGTTGTGTACTTTTTCTCTCTATTTAGATTTAAGTTAAAGCATTTAAATAAATTTTTAAATTTTATTGAAAATTATAACATGACACCTCTTCTTAAGATCTAGTTAGAAGAATAATTCATTTCAATCTATAATAAATTTCTTTTAATTAACTCAGTTTAACTCAACTTATATATCCTTTAATCAATCTATATATTTTTTTAAAAGACCAATATAAAAAATAATCCCCAAAATATATATATAGAGAGAGAGAATTTGGGATGGTCAATTACTCCACATTCTTCAAACCATTGAATTTCAACATTCATAGGTCACCATGGAAAAACTGGGGTTCTTGTGCATTCTACCAATAACTACCTCACGATCAATAAAGCAAACTGTAGATAGTATGCACAAATGTAACTAAGCTGACTTAAAAGAGACCAGTCAAAAAATTGGAATGCATATCTCAAAGCAATATTAAGAAGTTAGGGCTTTTCCAGGTTTCTCTGTTCAACCTCTGCTATGTATTTGGCCACATCAGCACAGCAACCAAACTTATCTGCCTTCTCATCAGGAATTTCAATAGAAAATTCTTCTTCAAGGGCCATAATGAGTTCCACTCTGTCCAAACTGTCCATGTTCAAGTCCTTTTGAAAATCAGCTGTTTCAGTAACCTACAAAATGGTAAAGAAGAATTGTAGAAGTAATAACAAGCTTCCCAAAATGTTATCCCTCAGCATAAAAGTTGATTCAGCAATATTTTGTAGTTTTCACACACATATGAATAGTAGAAATGGAAAAATGAATCGTCCAGCACTAAATATAGCTATATAAAATTATCCACCATTAATTCTATACCTTTGAGGCATTGATTTTATCATACTTCTTGGCAAGTGCAATTACCCGATCCAGTATTTGATCAGAACTGGCAGCTGTCGCAGAGCACCAATATCTCAATTGCATATTCGCACCTTCATCTCTAGCCAAAAGCCATCTTTGAGTTGAGCTCCTCAAATTCACTTGATTCAAGATAGATTTCCTTATGCTTTGCATATTCAAACTAGCAAATGATCCAAGCAGTGCAAGCACTACTTCAAAGTTATCCAAGATTATTAGTTTCAGAACATAGAAGTGTCATTAAAGAATGAAACTATTAAAGTGAGGATAATAAAGGACTTTTTCATCTCCCTCTCATTCAAAACAATGCTAATACTTTCAAACAATTAATATAAGCATAAAAAGTAGATGCAATTTTTTAGTCTTTTTGAGTTGTTTTGCAAACAAGAAAATTGCTGAAGTTAAACTTCAATTCTAATTAAAGAACTAACATACAAGGAGTCTAAGATATTGCATATAAGCTTTTTTGCTAAAATAATTAGTTGAAGCTAAGAAAACTCTGAAGTCTATATAACACTACAAGCATGCATAAAACCAAAAGGCATAGCCTATCAAAATCAGCCAAAACCCAAATACATGGAAAAATAAATTCACAGAAACACAATTTACTGTTAGAGGAAAAAAATTAAAGAGACCTAAGCAGTAGTCTATAATTAGTGTAGGAGCATCAAGGATCCTAGAAGCTATATATATGACTGGACATTATTCAAGACTTGAAAGGTCTCAACTCTGAGATGCCAACACCATTAGCCAGGTCTTTTGTCAAACAAAACATCACCCTCTGGTAAGAACGAATACAAGAATTACACAAGGAAAGGTGCTTGTCTTGTCCCTCTTTCCCTGGCACCAGGAACTGTATGCATTACATTCCGTCAGGGTCAAGAAAGATGGGAGATTCCTAAAAAACGTCAAGGGTCATCACAAAAGTAACATTGCAAACAGCATTTCACAGTTCATCAACTCGTTTCTATTAAACTGTCATGAAAGGGATAGATCACAAACAACTTTACACATGCACCAGAAATGTTATATCATGTTTCCATATAATATAACAAACTAAGAGTAGCTAAACCTATTCACAGCATAGAATTCATGAAATAACAACCATGTGAAAAGTTAATATGAGTGAAAATAAGATTGGAAGTGAGAAAATGTACACAGAGAGGAAGAGAGGGGGTGGGCACTCACGAGATTCGGCGCAGTGGCAGTGATTTTGTCAGATATGCTAACAAAGGAAGTGGTCGGGTAGGTGTTTGATATAATGCCACTCTTTTATTTCTCTACCTCACTCTTGCACGCTCCTACTAGCCTCCTATATTCTATCACTTTCGATTATACATTCCCCACCTACAGCACTTCCGTCTTATTTAATTTTAACAAAATTTAGTAGTTTAACCTTATTTTCTTTATTGAGTAAAAATGTATTTTCCTATAATTTAAAATAGGTCAATTGAAAAACCTACTCAATTATATAATAAAAAAATTATAATAAATTCTTTTAATAAAAACTACTAATGACGCAAAGCTTTGGTTAATTAAATGAATATTTGCATTTGTTTCATTTTTATTAAAAATATGTTTTTCAAATCATGTTATTAAAATTATAAGTGTAGACTACGTTAAATTTAGAAATAATATGTTAAGTAGATAAAAGTGTCGGACGACAGAAACTTGTATTCAAACAATCACCCATTACAAGGATTTGTCGGTAAAAAAATGTAAAGAAACTTTTTTCTAAATTTTGAAAATTTTAAAACTTGTTGTAATAATTTTTTCGTACGACAAATATTTAGATTTAAATTTTTTTTTTGTGTGAAACATAATTTCAATATAAATGATACTAAATGTGCAGAAAATTTCAAAATACACTTTTAAAACCTTAAATATATATATATATATATATATATATATATATATATATATATATATATATATATATATTCTTGATTGGATGATAATATTAATTGAACTGATCTTGATCATGTTATTATTAACTCAAAATTGACAAGGATGTCATTAATTCAATCTTAATAGCCTCAAACACTATAGTTCTTAAAAAAAAATAATGGTTTTTAATATTTTCATCAGCTAAGTTATCAACTACTGCTAGAAATACAAACTTCAAACATAACAATAATGAAAACTAGACATCATAATAAGGTAAATGATATACCTTCTACATATTAAATGAACACACATACATGAGCATACATCAACTGAAAAATGAACATACATGAACTGAAAAATTGGAAGTCTTGTCAAATATCTTTTTACAATCTTTTCAAAAACAAAATCAATCCTTCAAACACACACAAATGTGCAACTTGTAAAAGAATAAGAAATGGTATAGACATGGTTTCTAATACTACTTCCACAACTTTCAAAGGAGTTCCTCCCTATGTTTTATTAAAATGATTACTATCAACTTGAATAAAAAATTATTATAAAATATTTTAACATGATCGCACTAAGTTATATAATGGAGGTGTAGGAAGAAGCTCTCCACCCACATTCGGAAGACATAACCCACCCAACCCAACTGAAGGGACCAATTCTGAAGAAATAATCCATATCAATACTACACTCAATTTGCTTCAGCTTGGGCCTTTTGAACCCGAAACCCACCACCGAGAAGTCTTCAGGTCCTGTCATGCCGGAGCGAACACTCCAAAAACAACACAACATAATATAAGCTCCTTACAATGACGTCACCGCCATCTCCAAAAACCAACACAACATCCCTTACCTTACCCTACCCCACTCCCTCACAACCTTCAACTCCTTTCTTTTTCTTCTCTTTCTTCTTTCCAACCATCTCCCATTTCTTTTTTACTATCATACAATTATTGTTTTACCCCACTCCCTTCTCTTCCCTTCCCTTTCTCTTTTTTCCTTTTTCCCTTTTTTTTTTCTTTCTCTTCTTACTCCCTCCCTCTCTCTCCGTGCACAACTACCATGGGCAATGTGAATGGGAGAGACGATGTCAACGGTACTCCCTCTGAGACCGAAGGAGAAGAAGAAGACGACGAAGCTGCTGCTGCTGCTACTCACGGTGTCGCTGATTGCATGTCTGCCAACCCTGGCTATCGTGCGCCTTCTGATATGATGGGTCATTCTCCCCCTGCTAGCCCTAGAGCCACCCAATCTCCCTTCATGTTCACCCCACAAGTAACTCCTCTTCTTTTCCCTTTATTTACAGTTTCTCGCTAAATGGGTTCTCTTTTTATCTTTTGTTTTCCTCCAGATTGTTAAAAAAAAAAGTTTTTTTCTTTTTTCTTTGTTCTCCCCTTAGCCTCCCCTTCCACGGCTTAATCAGTTGCCAAAGTCTAACGTTTTTATTTAATGTTGCTACATGTTTGTGGGTGCGTGTCTTAGAAGCCATGATGTCAGAGTGCACTGTCTTGGAGAGTGAATCATGTAACTTTTTTTTTAGCTTTTTGAGATTGTAAAAGAACTCCTGGTTTGGACTAGTTGTTTGATGCAAGTTCGTGCGGTGGATTATTGAGTTCCGAAGCTCCTTCTTCTCTTTTTTCTTATTTTTTGTTCATTCACTACTTTGGAGTTCCATTCTTTTCGCCCTTTTTGGTTATTGGATCAATCAGCATGTGTGGGAACCTAATTCAGTGCTGCTGTGACTGAGAAGCAATTTGGTTAATGTCGTGGGATCACTTTAAAGGACTATTCGCATCTTCTGAAATTTTTGTCCAGTTCAGGAATCAAGTACCCTACCCCTTATTCTCTGTCCTAGTTTGATCGTGAACACTTGAGGCTACTTGATGTTTTTTTGTCAATCATATAAGATGTGTTATTTCGTCTCTATGCAGCAGCTTCGTTCTGAATTTGCGTTGCTTTGAATTTTCGTGCTTGGCTGTTGTCTGTGTTTAGGTATTGTTTTGGGGGTTCTCTGTATTTGGCAGTTGTTAACCTCTCCCCTTTCTCTGTTTTTAGGTTCCTGTGGTTCCACTACAAAGACCTGATGAGATGCATGTTCCAAGCCCTTCCTGGATGCAGACTACGTCGGGGTATGAGGACATGTACAGTGAACTAGGAATTCCAACGATGATTACTTGGAGTTATGATGGGAAAGAAGTGGCTGTGGAGGGATCATGGGATAATTGGAAAACAAGGTTTGGAATGTCTGGGATGTGTTTGGTAGCATTTTTGTTTTTTGTTTTTTGTTGTCATTTTCTGTTGATATGTTTGTTCTCTCGTCACCTTGTTTTGTTTTCATTGTTTCATTTACAAACTCTTGAAGAGAAAACATGGTGGCAATTTTGAATTTAGTGAAGACATATCAACTGAAGATGAAAACATAAAACTGATGAAATGATTAGCTGTTGCTTAGATGCTAATATTTTTGGTTCATCAGAATGTCCTTACAGAGATCAGGGAAGGATTTCACAATAATGAAAGTGTTGCCATCTGGTGTATACCAATTTAGATTTATTGTGGATGGCCAGTGGAGGTATGCACCTGACTTGCCTTGGGCTCAAGATGATGCGGGTAATGCTTACAACATTTTGGACTTGCAGGTACTTTTTTGTTGATAGACTTGTGATCAAAATTGACATGTGATGGTGATTTTGTGCAAACTTATCTAATTGTTTAGTCAAGGACCTTATTTTGTGCAAATTGGGATATATTTCCCTTCTCTCTCTCATGTTATCAAATTCTATTTTTCTTTTGAACTTTAAAATTCGTTTTTAGTATCTTTGGTCGCATCTATTTTGTCTTTAGAATGTCTTTCCCTGTCTCATTTATTTCATGTTCTTAGGTTAGATTATCTTCTCTTCTTGGAAGAACTTTGTTTTCAATGTATATGATCCTGAACTCATTTCTATGTCCATTCGTGGCTACGGAACTCTGCAAGTCTCCTTTGTTTTTTAGATAACCATCCTTAATATCCATGGAATGAATTTTTATAGCGGTTTTTCATATCAGTTTATCCATTTCTTGTAGAGTCATTTTATTGTCTTGTAACTTCATACATGCAAATTTTTTCTTCATGTCACTCTAGTAAAACTTTTTTGGTAGAACTTGCAATTCCTAACCAGGGGATGGGAGGATGATGATAAAATTGGTTTCATGCATATCTTATAGTACTAAAAGCAATATCTGCACTATGTTTTACTGTCAGAAGGTGCCGACATCTATATTGTGAGACTAACAATTTTGTATATTGCATAAAGGATTATGTTCCTGAGGACATCGGAAGCATTTCTAGTTTTGAACCTCCTAAATCACCAGACTCTAGTTATAACAACTTACAACTTAGTTCCGAAGATTATGCAAAGGAGCCACCATTGGTTCCTCCATATTTGCAAATGACACTTCTTAATATTCCGTCAACAAATATGGAAATCCAACCTCTTACAGCCAGACCTCAGCATGTAGTGCTCAATCATCTTTACATGCAGAAAGGAAAGGGTAGTCCTTCAGTGGTCGCACTTGGTACCACTCATCGGTTTCTAGCCAAATATGTGACTGTGGTGCTGTACAAGTCTTTGCAGAGGTAAACATAAATTACATGGACTGTGTAGCCTGTTAAATCCTTTTAGCTAATATAGCTTCCACCAGTACGGCTATAAGTGAGTAATTCTAAGCTCCATAAGGATCATTACATGAAAGTGAACATTGTGGTACATATAATGCCAATTGCTTGATGGCTATTCATCATGCAATTCAGTTTTCATCCTTACATCATTTGATGGCTATTCTGTAGGGAACTTTTTTCTGCTACATTTCTTTTTGGTACATATTATCTAGGAATTTTGATTAATTCACACTAAAATAAAAGGGGAAAGAGAAAAGGTATTTTCATGCTATTTGTTGGGTTAATCTCGTTTACTGTTCATATCCACCCACCTCTCTTTCTCTCATTCACAAATGTATGCATCATGTTTAATTTTTATGATAAAGTTTCATATCTATAATAAATTACTGAAAGGCATATATGGCAAGGCATACACCTGAAATATCTATATCCCATTTTAAAATTAACCATTATTTTTCAGAAATCTTGATGTTATGGGTTTTTAGAACAGGCTTTTGTCGTGCTTCAATTTCATGAATTATAAAAAAGTATGTTGCTACTGGAGTTTTCAAAAAATTCAATGGAGTCTGTGGTAACTTTAGAGATATTTTCAAAATGATCAGCAGATTAAAATATGATTAGAGACATTGATTATGGGTAGAAGTTATTTGAAACTCTCATCATAAATAAAGTTCACTTTAAAAAACGTGACTTGTAACTGAAAACAAATTTGAATACACTTGTTTTCTCCTTAAATTTAAAAAAGAGATTATTACTATGTTTTTAAAATTTTCAAAGTCTGTAAACTCAATCACATAATGGCAGCATTGTCATTTTCTTGGAGCAGCAGTTCTCTGCTGTAGCCGCTGTTTGATCTAATGGCGTTATGCAAGTTGAGTTCTATCCCCATTAAAACTATGGATTATTTTACACAATGATAACATCTACAAGTCTCTGACTCACCAAAAAAACAAAAACAGAAAACCTTGCAAGTCTATGTCATGGGGTTTCTGTTTTTTACTTTGCTTTTGCCAACTCAAAAAAGCAGCTAACCCCACCTTTACAAGAATAAAGTGCCCCTGATTCGCCTTTTTTAATTCCCTGCATCTATTTTGATATCACCTTAGCTATCTTAAACGTCCCATTACTCCACAGAGATTCGTAGATTGCATTGCATGCATCATATTCCTTTTGGAATTAGGTTCCCTGGCACTACTTTGCATCATCCTCTTTCTGCAGAACTCATGACATTGCAACTAACACATCCTTTTTGGTTTATATTCAAATGAATAACACTGTACCTTGATGTTACTTTATAAAGAAAACACTTGATAAAAAGCATGTGTAATAAATAATATTTTGAAAACATCAAAAGAAATTATAATTATTTTATTCAGCATGTAAGAAGATTAGTAACAAATGTTGTAGGAGGATCTATAATACGCCAAAATCACAAGCGCTGCCACTCACAAGGCGTCATAATTAGAAGTTATATTTTGTTCCATTACTAGTTAACTGACTACATTTCTCTGACGAGGCTTCTCACAACTGCTTAAAAGGGAAAAACCATATAATACCGTCCCTACTTTTTTTTAATCTTTTGGTCAATTTTTGGACCCTACCCAACTCAGCAGCTGTCCTTAGAAAGGACAACCCTCAACCTTATAGTTCCTTGAGCAGTAGGGCAAGAAGTCGAGGTCCAAATCAATGATTCATTTTTATTTGAAACTAAGCTTAGTCACTTTTGATGAAATCTTTTCTTTTAATCATGTTGTTTTTATTTACAAGACTCCTTATAATATCTTGATTAAAGAATCTGAGTTAAATCTTCCTTGAATCGATATAATGTTAGTCTATGAGCTATCTGGGTTTTGTTTCAACCAATAAATTTTATATTTTATAAAAAAACTGAGAAGCTTGTGAATTCTGTTAATTGGGAGAAATACTTCCGTAAAGTTCCGCTTGAAGTGGCTTGGCATTTTGTAACTAGTTTTATCATAACATGAGTTGAAATTATTAATGAATGTCATCATTATAGGTACACATATAATTGAAAATGTAGGCCAAAATTCAGTACACACTGCATAAATTCTGGCCAACCTCTAGCAAGGAAATATGTAGAAAGCTCATAAACACAAAGGCATCTAGCTTTTCATGTATAGAAAATGTCAACTCTGAGGGATGCCGTTGAAATCATATACAAAGCATTAAAATATTCATCACTACTATGCATTTTATTCCACGCTCCAACAACAGGCACAGCACAAGTTGCTTCACTTGATGATCAGCTACTAAAACACCAAGTTAATTAGTACATAATAAGACTGATCTACATTACACTGCATGCATTTGGGTTCTCATCGCTGAAAATCTGAGAATCATAAGGGTAGTCAAAGTAGTCAATGTAGTCAACGTAGGATCTCAATGGCAAGTATTCGTTTCGCTTGATATCAGCTTTGTTATCATCCTCTTCTTCAGCATCATCTCCCTTGCTTTCTTCTCCTTCTTTTTTCTCTTCTTTCTCTTCCTCTTTCTTCTCCTCTTCTTCCTTCTTTTCCTTTTCCTCCTCTTTCACAACAGAAGCTTGCTTTTTGGTTCTCTTGTACACATAATCAACAAGCTTTTCTGGGTCAATCACACCTTTTACTATCACTTGATCATTTCCCAAGCTTGTCTCCACTGACTCTACTCCTGCATTACTCAATACGTGTTAGCATGTCATAGATTGCTCTCAAATGATTGAATTTTTTATTAGAGTCTAAAGTTCATGAGATTAATTAAATTAAAAGCACGAGTTAAACGCCAAAGTTTGTTTTTAATTTATAATTTATAATACCAGTTAAAGTAATACCCTACATAGAGAAAGTTAATATTCATCTCTCAACATCATGTAACAACCCCTTCTACCCTACTTCCCATTAATCAGCATTGAAATGCAAAATTTTATGCAGTTAAGGTATATGTATGGCCTTTTCACACAGAAAAATAGGCATTTATGGCGTTGACAGTGAGATTAATATATAATCCTCGAGATCCAATTTAGATCAACATCACAACTCTTACGGTCAAAAAGCTACATGAAAAGCCTTGAAATCAAGCACACTTTTTGAAAGGAACGGGATTAGTGCCAAGCGTTATGCTTCTTGACCTAGCTTTCAATACAGAGACAGTGACAATTTTTTTATACACTCTCTATTATTGTCTTGTTGAGAGAATTTCGTTTGAGTTTACTGAAAAATCCAGAACACACTTTAATCTTTTTGGTGAGATCCGCATGAAATTTATCCAACACTTAATGTACCAAAAAGTGTGATCGGAATACGCTCTTGATAATTTATATGAAAGTTTTGCATTCGAAATTTATTCGCATGTCGTCTGATTAAAAGATTTGAAGAGAAGGATATAAAAAATTGATTTTGTATTGTAAACTTATATAAAAATGAATGGATTTCATATCTTAAAACTACACATGAAATGAAATTATAAAGAAGTACATGTTCGTCATTATGAAATCGATATAAATTTGAAAATAACGAGTAAGTAAATTCAAAGAAAAAGGAAGAAGGAAAATAAAAAAAGAACTATCTTTAAATATGTAGGTTCCAAGATAGCGAGTGCACGAGGGAAGGAGAGACAGTTCGCACGAGCAATCAATAATTCATTGCAGAAGATAGAGAGAGGTCATAAATATTTTTCTTTTTATATTGAGAGATCATGAAATACCAAGATAAAGATAGAACATGAATCTATGTACCTTTAATCTTGCGGATTCCCTTTTGTATGACTTGAGCACATGCTTCACAATGCATTCGAACTTTGAGGACTACTGTTACCACAGGAGGTGGCTGACAAACAATTGAGACAACAATGAGACATGTTACATTGATTCAACCCTACATAGAAATATTTATTAGTTTTGCCAAAACTAACGTACGAACAATGTCATGCATACTTAATACTCAAACTCAACTACTTGTGAAGATGTTGGATCTATTTAAAATCAGTTTGTAAAATCATATTTATACTCATTTAAATCCTATTATATCCCTAATTGATTTAGATCTTCAACACGTTAGTTGTGCCAAATGAGTTACTGAATAAAAGAAAAGTGCTTCCACTAACTTCTATTTTGTCAATGGCCATGTGGGGTTTCCCACTGTACACTAAAAGCCAAGGGAGCAAAGACTACAATCTTCGTCACAAAACACAGTTTGCAAAGGACCAGTCCCACAGAAGTGGCTTAACCGCTGAGCTCATAATAGAGAGTGACTGTGGTTATTTCAACTTTGAACTTCTTCCACTTCACATGGTTTTGTTTGTACTTACGCGTGTGCCTTAAGAATTGTGAAATGTATGGCATATAGCATATAGTGTTATCAACTTCCCTATATGACAGGGGGGCACGGTAAAAAGTGAAATCAGGATATATAATAAGCCCCTGACGGTGACCCCATATTGCTGCAAACTACATGCATGTCAAGTTGCAAAAGGGGGTGGGGTCAAGCCCTCTTAATTGTCACCACCGTTTCCCTCGTTACACGGGCCTTGTGGAAGAGTGGCATCATTCTGCTGACTTTGTTTCGTTACTTTCATGCTACCGTAGCATCCATCCTCCTTGGAAACAACAGGAACAAGAAACCAAAAGAGAACAAACTATGCAAACTAAAAACCAAAGCATTTCACACTTTCACTTTCTTGTAAGGTGAGCATGTTGGCCATGTTTATCATGCACCATCCCCATTCATCTTAATATATTGGTAAACTTAGTGTAAAGTATTTAACCAAAAGTAAACTGCATAAACTTTTTCTTTACTCAAATTCAATCATGAACTCTAACTCGATGCTTCATCAAGAAATTAAAGGTGGTACATATTTCAGACTGATTTTGGATTACACAACATGAAACCAAACCTGTGTACTTAGAAGATCTCATGAGGTGAATGAATGATTTAGCTACAACATTTTGCCATTCTTAATTAATCTTCATTAGAACAAATTAACAAAACGAGAACTGCTACGTGTAATCTAGAAATTAAGCCAAGGGGGGAAGATTTACCTCCTCTTTTTTCTCCTCTGGCTGCGGTTCTTGGACTTCTTCTTTCTTCTCTTCTGGAGGTTTTGGCAAAGGTGAAATGAGCTCCACTTTCTTACCACTTTTCTTTTGTAGCCTTTCACACACCTTTATGGGGTCTGCTGCCTTTCCTTTCACTACCACTTTGCCTGCCTTGCTATCTGCAGTCACCTCCTCCACTCCTGTCTCACAGAAAAGATTATAACTTAGATTTTGTTAATATTACTTTATTGTTAATCTTTCCACCACCTATACCTTTATATATGTTAAACTATAATGCCATGATGAACTTTTGTCACCATTTGAATGGACATGTGTAAAATTACCTCTAAAAGTTGAGAATAATAATATATACCTGACAAATTAATTAATCATTTATGCTGTTAAATTCAAAACCAATCATAGATAACAGATCCCTCTAACAGGAAAAAAAAAAGATGGAGAAAAGAGATCAAAAGTACAAGCTGACACTAATCCTCAAAAACTTGTAACGTACAAACAGCTCTTTTGAATTTTGATTTTCATGTAATTGCATTCATGGATGTACATTAAATGACTAGCTTAGAGCATAAACTGAAGTACTTAATTAAAATGACCTTCAAATCCTTTCAACGCTTTTGCAACTTTCCTTGCACAAGCTTCGCAGTGCATATCAACCTTGAGTACTATCTCTGGCGGTTCTTCATCTTTTTTCTCTTCTTGCTTCTTTTCCTCTGTGGTCTCTTCTTTCTTTTCTTCTTCCTTGTTCTTAGAACATCAATTAAAAATAGAAAAGACGTGAGTGAAAATGGATCTCCATATGACTAACATGTCATGCATTAGACGACAGAGCAGACATTATAAAAGATCACAAAAGTTAGAGAATATACATGATCCTAGTCCTATAGTCAAGTTAGTTTTCAAAGCAAAAGTTGTTGAAAAAGGGAAAGAGACAGATGGATTAAGAATAAATATGGACAAGAATTTTTGTGTAAGAGAGAACTCTTACTTCACCCATTTGTGTGATAATGGACAGTGATCTCTGCTTCAGAAATGTTGCAGTGGTGTAATATATTGGAGGTAGCAACTGATGCTCTTCTCTTGTTTGGTTTCTCTCTTATTTCTCTTTCCTTGCTTGCACTCTTTGTCTACGGATGTTACAGGTTCAGACAGAAGAAGCAAGCACATTAAATTAACGTGGGGATTCTGAAATCTGAGGTGGATCTTTCAATGTAACACCATATGGCTGACTCAGCATCCACAAAGCTACGTACCCTTCTGAGTTTCATACACTTTGCAATTTCATTCACCAAATAAATAAATACATATACTTTCGATTTTATTCACCAAAAATTATCTATGGATTTTGAAATTTCAAATTGATCCACTAGTAGGTGGACCAACGTAGCTGGTGAAAACTCTTGCATAATTTATTTTAAATAAATGCTATTTCTGAAGGTACTATTAATTGTTAAAAAACTCAAAACTAAAAAAATAGAAGTATTATTAATGTATTTTTTTAAATGTATTTATGAGATGATTTTGATAAAAGAATTTTATCATTTATTTTTAGCTAGAACCGACATTTTCTTTATTTGCAAAATTTGAATCCAAAGCCATAGCTGATCAAACTTCTTTTTCACAAATTTCAAACTTCATTTTCTTCCTTGACCTCGCTACACCGTCCTGGAGACTGTATTTCTGCCTCTAATATTATGGCTATTTAATGAACGTTTATTAAAAAGAAGTTTACCTTAGTCAGACTCTTACAACAATGGTTTACAGCATGAAAAAATTGTGCTACTAAATTTTTTATAATAAACAAAGTAAATACATATATTGGTACAATTTTTCTTCAATTTTATTGAAATGGACATTTAAAAAAAAAATTCAACAAGAGTAAGTCATGCTTGCATGAAACGATTTCTTTATAAAAAAAAATTGTGTTACATTAAGCACAAATTTTACTGAATTTCTGATTCTAAAGTGAAATTGTGTTTAGATGGGATTATGGGAGGAAAATTATTGGAGGGAAGGAGCAGGTGATTATGAACCAGTATTAGTGGAGATGGACGCAAAGTATTAAAGTATTATGAAAATAAGTGGTATTACTTACCAACTTTTTTAAAACATAAATACATCTTAGAAATTAACTTAAAAAAAAAAAAAAATTCTCTGCACGACTTCTCCTTTAACTCAATTGTGTATTTTCTCTGCACGCCTTTGTTTTAAATAAATAAAAATTAAAACAACAATTAACAAAGTTATATTTATCTTACACAATTTTATCACAAACACAGATTGTTTTGGCTTAAGACTTCACTTTGAAATTTGAGATTAAATGAAAATCATGTTTAGATAACTCCCACTTCTTCACAAAGAAAGAAGTCATCCCATTAAAGCACTCATAATTAAAAAAAAAAAAAAAAAAAAAACTCATCTCAATAAAATTAGAAAGAAAACTACACTAAGTTAGTAAATCTCTGCAAGTTATGTTATAATTCTATTCAAAGTTTTAATTTTCCTTAAAGCATTATCCACGTGAAAAATTGTTGATTCTGTTAAAGCTTTGGCAGATATCTGATTCTCCCTGCATTTCCCAGGACCCATTGTCTAGATTACACTGGATTCTGTGTGGTACGTTTTCTTACACCTTATTTGTGTTCCAAAATGAGTTTGGACTACATGTCAGTGCAATGCAACAAGTATGAATAATGTTACCATCATTCATACTTGCTTCCAACAATTTATTTGTGTTTGTTATCCAATAGGTTATGTCCTGTATGAATCTCTGGTTTAATTCTGAATTATTATAGTTTATCGTGATAATTTAATGCTATAAATATTTTATTATTATTCATTCAAATAATTGTTTATTAACTTCTACAGTTTCTATTTGTTTTCATTACTCCAAGTTGTTTATGAACAACTTTTTCAGTCTTTAACAATTATGCAAAGACAATTTATGTTACTTCAGTGGAAGTCCCGATAAATGGGCTATAACTAGTTAATAAATAATTTATAATTTTTTTAATAAAAAGATAAATTTAATATGGAATTCATGAAAATCCCTTTTGCTTTCAGTGGCTAGAAAACGGATGGATGAGACAACTGCATGGGAAGAAAGGGAATTAAAGTAACCCGGGCCACTTTTGAGTGTTGGATCCTGCGAGATGTTGAAGCCCAAATAGTCATTCTGGGCCCTATCATCCGATACAGCCCACTTTATCATTTAGCAGATTAGGCTAGGATGTCTTCTTCCTGCACCTCCACAGTCTCATCTTGCACCTCCACAGTCTCATCCTGCACCTCCATACCTTTTTAAATAGCGAGAATGCCCTTTGTAAAAGGACTGAAAAGGGTATGAGGAGAAGCGTGAGATTACGAAGGTTCTACGGGTTGGATTGATTTATCTGTGCTGGGTCTTTATGAGATTTCGGTCGAAACCATTGTCAAAGATATTACAAATCTACACATGAATTTTATCTGTAAGCTTTTATTTTTTTAAAAATTGTAATCAGTTATTAGTTTTAATAGATTAATTTCTATATTAGAGTGATTTTCAACTTTAAAAATTACTAGTTTTTTTTTTTCTGCTTCTTGGTTTCAAAATAAATTTGTTTAATTTTTTAATTGAAAAGTCGTATCAAAGTTAAATTCTAATTGATTAATAATGTAAAAAATTTACACCGATGATGCAAATTCATTAAACTCAACTATAGTTCACTAACTGGTGTTTTAGCACAAAAATTTCCAATTATGTAGCAAACAAAATTTTGGATGGCACTAAAATCATCCAATCCTACGCCCAGGCCATATCAACTTATCATCAGCTTATGGACATCCAATGAGCAATCTCTCACGGAAAGTATTAAAGCATCATGTTTTATTGCGTAATAATTTGAGAGGTTGTAACCAAAAACATCATGTTCCGTGTGACCTTATCAATTAGATACAGACAGAATCAGAGAAAATACAATCGCCAAAATCAAAACAAAAGTAATGGGGACAAGCACAACAAAATGTGAATGTGTGTTACAGAACAAAAAGGGTCCCACATTATGAGTCTACTAACCACCATGTAAAAAGATAATCTTTCAAGTTTTATAATAGTTAGGTGATCAAATGGAAGATTAAAATTACAAATTTGTAACTAAGCAAAAACCATATTTCTTGAGTATCTAATAGCACAAGTTGGAAGCACCAACCATGAGATTCAGTTAGAGGCTATGATTGGGTTTGAGTGCCAGGAAGAAAAATGTGGATTAATGGGAGCCCACAGATTTGGACCACCCTCAACTCCCTCTGCATCTACAAAACTACAACCAAATTAATTAGGTAGGGGTGGCTTTACTCAATTCCACCCTCCAAACATGATTAAAAGGCCAAAGGTTGGTTTATGTTCATTACTCACCAATGAATGGAGCATGATCTATTCTGTACTACAAATATCATAGGACCCTGACATTATAGATGGTTCATTATAGATGCGAGTGAGACACTTCCCTCTAGACACGTGTACGGTCGGCATGAGGTAGTGAATGGTCATTATTGCACACAACAAAACTCATAAAACCCACAATTCTAATAATATTAAAATTAACCATGATGAATATTTTTGTAGCAAACACATAACGTATGGCATTTAATTGAGTGCTATTTATAGGGATTGAGGAAGGTGCATTCAGTCAACAAGATTGGGCGTGTCATTCAAAGACAGCACATGCGTGCTGAATCGCAAAGCCTTCAATCTTGTGTTACTATAAGTATTAACCGCGTAGATACCCTCTGCTTCTGGCCACCCTCCCAAGTGTTGATACAACCTCAGCATGAAATTCAACTTTGAAGGATTACGTGTTGGTCTTTGATTGGTTGGCGTGGTGGGCTAATGCCTTCTTAAGTTTGCTTTTCTGTCACTTTCTTTGTATTGCTGCTCTCGTAACTTTTCTCTGCGTTTCATCTCTGCCTCAGATCTCATCTTTTGATCCACAAACATGGCTGAAAAGGTAAACACCCTTCATTTCCATCTCAATTATCACTCTTTTTTATCTCCACACTGAACCTTTTTGGATTAATGTCCTTTACATCCTGTCCTTGTTTACAAAGTCAAAATGTGATTTCAAAATTTCCTACTTTTTTGCTTCAATTTGTAGCACAATGGTGAAGCCATTCTTCTATTCTATGCCACTATCGTATTGGTTCACTTTGGATACATAGGGTACTATGAATAATTCTGATGGGTGGTTTTATTGAACACGTTAATTCAGGTGACCATTATGAAACTCAAGGTCGACCTTGAGTGTGGGAAATGCTGCAAAAAGGTTAAGAAAGTTCTCGCTAAGTATCCTCGTGAGTTCATCACCACTTGCTTTAATTTTCTCTTATACATGTGTTATTTATACGTTAGAATCACGATTAATTATGACATGAAAATTTTGAAATTTGCATACATTTAAGGGTATCAAATTGAGTTAATTTTTTGGATGTTGAAATTTTGTGAACAAGAGAAATTCGAGACCAGAAGTACGATGAGAAGGACAACATGGTTATCATTACAGTGGTGTGTTGTAGCCCCGAGAAAATCAGGGACAAGCTTTGCTACAAAGGTGGAGGCTCTATCAAGAGCATTGAGATAGTGGAGGCATCCAAGCCCAAGCCCGCTGAGACTGAGAAGAAGAAGGAGGCCGATAAGCCCAAGGCCGAAGAGAAAAAGAAAGACGCGGAGAAGCCTAAAGGTGACGCTCCCAAACAGGAAGCCGCTAAGCCCAAGGGCGAGCCCGAGAAGAAGAAAGACGGCGGGGAAAAGCCTAAGGCTGAGCCTGAGAAAAAGAAAGACGGGGAAAAGCCCAAAGGAGAGGCTCCGAAAAAGGAAGCTGAGAAGCCCAAGGAAAAGGCCGAGCCCCAGGCGGAAAAGCCCAAAGACAAGCCCGCACCTGCTCCGTTACCCGTTCAGCCACACATAGCACCACCGATGGCGGTTCCAGTTGGGATGCTCTATACTCCCGGTCCCTGCTATGAAGGCAGGCCCGTTGGGCCTTTCTACGAATACGGTGGGCCCATGAACTATTACGACGGTTACTATGCAAGGCCCGTTTATGACAGTTACGGCGGTGGCAGGCCCTATTACGTGAACAACCGGTGTGACCAATATTTCAGCGATGAGAACCCTTCAGGCTGCTCAATTATGTGATTGCATTATTGGATCTGTAAATGATGGTGCCCTTTCACGTCCTCTGAATTTCATCCTGTTGAACTATTTCTTTGTTTTTCTTATTTAAAATTCAAAAGTGTTAGAGGAAAAAAATGTCGGGAAAAAGAATAAGGGTTATTTAGTCAAATGTTATAAATGATATACTACCAATATGTTTTGTTGTACGTTTGATGAGTTAATAAAATAAGGTTTCTTTACCAACAAGGAATCTGTTCTGGAAGTGGATTTCGCTTTTCAAATTGATTTTCCTGAAAGTGAATAACTTTCTAACCAACATCACCCACCATACTTTTTAAGTGGGTAAGATCATAATAAGGACGCCATTTAATTTTTTTCTAATTTTTTTCTAATTTTTTTAAATAATTGGATGGATAAAACCAACACCTAAACCTAGATGAGTTGTTATAGTTTATTAGATTATATATGTTTTTGCTATGATAATTAATAGTTTTTTGTTGTTGTTGAGAAGCTTTTAGTAATTAGTGATAAATGATGACAAATTGACAACCATATCTCTTTTTTCCCTTGCCCTTTTCCCACCTGATTAGATCCATGAACCTGAACACAATTTGAATGAGTACAACCAGATACTAAAATATGACGTATGAAAACTTTTTTCACACACACAAAAAAAGGTTTTGATGTATTATTAGAGCAATAATCCATCCTTCATTCTGAAGAAGGCTAACGAGTATCTACCGACATTTATGCTATTTTTGGTTAGGATGAAAATAGAAGAAATACATTAAAAAATGGAAAGAAAGGAAGTTTCCCTTGTATAAAGAGGGTCCATGCAACATATTGATTCTTTCCAATTTAATAAGGGAGAGACAGTGTTTGCGAATTTGAATTAAAGAGACAAAAATTATTTTTTATTAGTAATTTTGTCTTATATTCAGTAGTAGAATAATTTTATTTATTACTATCCTTTAATTATATTGTGGCTTCACTAGTTTGTTGTTCCAAAGTTCGCATTTATTTCTGCATCAAACACCAAAAAGAATAAGCTTTTTGACCAGATTGAAAAATAAATAATTTAGAAGTAGAATGATGATGGAGGGAACATGGAGTTGAAGATATGAATGAAATGAGACGTAGAATATTGGAGCAATGGGCTGCGGAAAACGGGGTATCTGAATTAATCACATGATGCATGATGAGGTAATATAAGCACCAATAAATAACAAATAATAAATAATAGGAAGACACACTATATAGAACCAAAACTCAATTATAGGGTCATCTTAATTTTTAAGCATCATCATTTGTTTCTAAAATTCTTTCGAAGCTACAATGCCACCAAAATTTGTCACCTTCTTCAACCTGCATCATCACATGCTTTGGACAGATATGTTGATAAAAAGGTAGTGTTATTAAAAATAGAAGTAAAGTAGTGTTTAGAGATACTAACACCATGTGATCACACATAATCACAAGTCTACAGACTCAGAACCCAGAATCGTGTCGGCACCGTCACGTTGTTCACATCACAAGCAATTATCATGTTCATTTTGTAGTGTAATAATAACATAGGTAGAATATTTAAATTTTAAAACTATTTTAGTTCTTGAAAATCAATATATTAATAGTGAAAAATAAAAATATTAATTTTTTTAAAACATTATTTTAATTAAACAATGGTTATTTTTATGATTTTGAATATTTTAAGAAATATTAATATTTATTCATAAAAATATTTATTTTAATTTGATATGAAATAATATAAAAATATGTATGTTACATGAATTGAGTAAGAGGTGTTATATGTCACTTATAATGACCCCGCATTGTCACTTATACTGATAATTAACTGGAAACATGAAATTTAACTTTTATTATAATTTAAAAAAAAAATTTATATGATTTCAAATCATTTTTTCTTTTAAATGAATAAATATTTTTCTTATTCTATAATAACTTTTCTTTGCTTATCTATTTTTTCATCTTTTTAATATTTAAATAAATAAAATACTAATATTTATATACTCTTTAAAATTTTTTGATAATATCCTTACAGTATGTGATTAATTATTTTATGAGCGAAGTCTATAATCATTTTATCATTTAGACATTGACTTTCTTTTAGGGAGTTCAATTTTCTTTTTAATGTTTTTTTTCTCAAATATTTCTTTTATGTTGATGTTATTGATTGTGAGTATTGTTTATTTTAATTTTACTATTCTCACTTCACATATTAATATGTTTTTCAACACTCACATATAATTTATATATGTACAAAGTTTTAGATTAGAGTCCAATTATACATAATAGGGGTGACAAAACTAGCAGCTTCTCGTACTAAAAACGGGTTAGTCCCCAATTATACATAGTCTGTCTTATTATTGACCCATTAAAAATGGATAGAACAGGTTGATTCTCGTGCTAAAACAGAGTGAAAACATTAGCTCAAGACATTAAAGGATTAATCAACTTACCAACTTTTTTTAAATTTTTATATTTTTTAAATTTATATATATATATATATATATATTAAAAAGTAAATTTATTTATAAAAAAGTTTTAATTGATTAATTAATATCTCTAATAAAATAAATTAAAAACAATTATTTATATTTATATGTTAAATTATTTTATTATAAATAATAATTAAAATTAATTTAGAAGTGTTAACGAGTTATGCTACAACATTATTAATATAATATAAAAAATAATAGTTCAAACCATTTTTTATTTAAATCTTTTATTTAAATAAGAAAGAGCGTCATCAGTAACTCGTCTCAATCTTATCCTTAATCAGATTTTGACAAATTAGACCGAACAAACCAATATAGGTTAACAAGTTAAAAACATCAATCTAGTTTATCAAAATTTAACCAACTAATATACTGACTCAGCTACAACCTATTTTTGTCATCCTAATAGATAATACATACATAAAATTGGTGATTTTATTGTTGGAATTTTCATTCCTACTTTTTCTGAGATTAAAAATTACAATATCATTTAATATGATCATCACATTCATATATAAATAGATACAAACAAAATTGTTTGAGTTTATAGAACTAAATTAATAACAAAATAATATAAAAACAACAACTTCAAATTATATATAGCTAAAAAATTGTATGGATATGCAAAATCCTAATACACTAAAATTAATTTCTATTTTTTTTATATATTTTACCGAGACCTAACTTTTAGAAGATTTAACTGTTATGGCGATCAAAATGGGTAAATCTCCTATCCTAGCTCTTTAGTCATTCTTAAAAATCAATTAACCTATCTTATAAATATATATATTTTTTAAATTAGTTAGTCTAACTAATAAGAAATTGTATAGTTAGTTAAATATTATAGAATTTTTTTGTGAAAATCATACCTTAGTTTTAAATTTTATTTATTAGTTTTAAATTCTTTTATGTTTTTTAAATGTTTATTTAAATAATTTTTTATTATGATATTTTTATGTTAATTTTTTTTTATTAAAACATAGATATGAATATTTTTTAAATATATGATAATATTTAAATTTGAATTCAATAATTAAATTATAATAAAGTATTTCAAAATAAAAATATATATTTGTATCAGATAAAAAGATAAATTTAAAAAATTAAAATAAAATTCAAAAAAGTGAAGGGTAAGTTTGAAGCATGATTTAGAAAGAAAAACATGAGTTGTGTATTTAAAAATTTGTGTATTTTTTTAAAAATTTACTTATTTAGTAAATTTAAGTTAAAATTACACTATTTTGGTAAAAAAAAAAATAGGATCATCCAATGCAAGTATTTATGTTAGACTTTTTCTAACTTCAATTGTCTCCTTTGTTTTTCCTATCAATACGACCTTTTGTGTCTAGTATGTAACATTAGTAGATTTAATGAAAAAAGGGAAAGTTAAAGTACATTTTATTTTTCAATTTGTTCAAGTTTTATTTCTTATACATGGGGTTGTTTTTCTTTCGATTTTTATCATGAAATTTATTAAAATGAATTCATCCAACTTCGGATCATATGTAGCAGATAAACATAAGACTAATCTGTTTTGAAAATTCAAAATTGGGCAGAAAGACACTAAAAAAAAAGGGAAATATGGAATTGCTTAATGATTGATGAGATTTCCTTAACTGCATAGAGAAAATCCACAAAACATGATCAATAAAACCTAACCTTGGACTCTTATATGTGTTTGAAATCTCACAAAATTAAAGGGCATATCCCTCTTATTTACACATAGTTTTAAAGAAGAACAAGATTTTGTCCCTAGGCAATGAAGGCTTTTAACTTGGTGCTAACAATTTCAACTGAACCCGATCTAAGAAATATCAAGAAAGAACAAACGATGAGAGAAAACAAAATTTGGATAATTTCTCCATCTGTGTGTAGCAGAGCCATACCAATCTTGTTTATAGTGTTCAAATTTTATTAGATGTTCCCCAAAAGATAAACATTCATAGTTTGGACTCCATAATTTGTCATATTCATTAACACGTGACATGCTACACTCTTGGTGTGGCTCTAAACTAAAGGAAGACGCCCACATTTCTACTAAACAAATCTGTTTATGCCCTTTTCTTCATTTCTTCTACCTCTATGGCTACATTACAACATAAATCTAAAGGTTTTGGTATTTAATGATATATTTCATGCTTTAATTTAATAAAAAAAAAAAACAGTCTTTTCTAATTACTTGTATGATTTATTTTCTTATATAGTTTTTTATATTTGAAACTTTTAATTAAACAACTTTCAAATTCTAACTAACAAAAAATAATTCTTTTTTTAAATAAAAATAACATCAATCCAATTTGTAAAAATAAAAAGTCAAAAAGATTCACGAGAAAAAAAATTATTTTAGCCACTTTAAAAAATATTTTATCCTACTTTCAACTCTTTAATTATTATATAATCTATATAATTTTTAGAAGTTTATGCACAATTTATTAGATGATATTTTTTAATTTTTAAATATATTAGATTAAAAAACACTACATTTGATCCTCGTCCCTGTTAACTCTCCCAGCGCGCTAAAGATACATTCCATGGCATTAGGGCAAACACTTGTGTGTATCTGAATAACCAAGCAAAATGGCTTTTCATATTTGCAGCTCTCACTCTTCTCTTTTCCATAATCCTCAATCTTTTCCCTCTTCATTATCTTCTTCTTCTTCTTCTCTGTACAATTTCCTATTCTCAAATGTCGCTTTCTCTTACAAACGCCGCGTGCTTCAGTGCAAAGCCTCTCTCCACCACCCTAACACCCACGCGCCACCCCAAGACGCTGTTTCTCGCGACCCAGATGCAAATTCCTCGTCTTTATCCAAAACCCGCGTTTGGGTTAATCCCAACAGCCCTCGAGCCAAACACTTCCAAACCAAATCGACGAGCTCCAGGTACAGTTACCTCACCAGACTCGCCGAGTCATTGAACTCGTGTGCTCCTCCCATCGAGCAACATGCGTCCACAATTTTGAAGGGTTTAAGAGACAATGTTTCAGAACGTGACGCTGTGTTCATTCTTGACAAGATAGTGAATTCCGTTACCGCGGCCTTTGTTCTCAGCTACTTCCTTGACAAGATTAAACCCGATGGAGACACCGAGGTGGTTCTCTATAACGTCACTCTGAAGGCGTTTAGGAAGTCTAGGGATTTTGAAGGCGCAGAGAAGCTGTTCGATGAAATGATTCAACGAGGGGTCAAACCTGATAACATTACATTTTCGACTTTGATTAATTCTGCTAGGATGTGTGCCTTGCCCAATAAAGCTGTGGAATGGTTTGAAAAAGTGCGGAGTTTCGGGTGTGAACCCGATGCCATGGTGTACTCGGCTATGGTGTCTGCTTATGCACAGACTAATAATGTTGACATGGCTTTGAGCTTGTATGATCGTGCAAAAGCTGAAAAATGGAGCCTTGATGCATCGACATTCTCATCGTTGATTAAAATGCATGGCGTGGCAGGGAACTATGACGAGGGCTTGAGAGTCTTCCAGGAAATGAAGGTTCTTGGCGTGAAGCCTAACGTGGTGACATACAACACACTGCTGGGTGGTTTGTTCAAGAGTAAGAGGTCCTGGCAGGCCAAAAGTATATATAAAGAGATGGTAACTGATGGGGTTTTGCCTGATTTTATAACCTATTCTACTCTTTTGCGAATTTATGCTGGAGCACAGTATAGTGACGATGCTTTCCGTATTTATGAGGAAATGAAGGGGCATGGAATGGATATGAGTGTGGATCTTTATAACAGGCTCTTGGCTATGTGTGCTGATGTTGGTTGCATAGATGAAGCTGTTGAAATTTTTGAAGACATGAAAAGTTCTGGGACTTGTCAGCCTAACAGCTTGTCATTTTCATCCTTAATTACTGTATATTCCTGCAATGGGAAGGTTTCAGAAGCAGAAGAAATGTTGAATGAAATGATCCAGTTTGGATTTCAGCCTACTATTTATGTTCTGACCTCACTTGTCCAGTGCTATGGGAAAGCTAAGCGAACTGATGATGTTGTGAAGATTTTTAAGCAACTCGTGGATTTGGACATTGTTCCAGATGTTCAATTCTGTTGTTGTCTTCTGAATGTTATGACGCAAACCCCAAAAGAAGAGCTTGGGAAGATAATAGAGTGCATTGAGAAGGCTAATGCGCAGCTTGGTTCTGTAGTAAGATATTTGGTGGAAGAGAACAAGAGTGATGGAGATTTTAGAAAGGAAATATCAGAACTTCTTAATTCAATTGATGTTAAAGTAAAGAAGCCTTTATGCAATTGTCTAATTGATCTTTGTGTCAGCCTGAATGTGCCGAACAGAGCACGTGACCTTCTGGAGTTAGGATTGACGCTTGAAATATATAAAAATTTACAATCCAGATCTCAAAATCAGTGGTCTTTACATTTGAAGAAACTCTCCGTTGGAGCTGCTATGACCGCATTAAATGTTTGGATAAATGACTTGTCTAAGGCATTGGAATCAGGGGAAGACCTTCCACCTCTACTTGGAGTTAATACTGGGCAGGGAAAACACAAGTATGTTTCAGACAAAGGTTTGGTCAGTGTGTGTGAATCACATTTGAGGGAACTCAATGCTCCATTCCATGAGGCTCCAGATAAGGCTGGCTGGTTTTTGGTTACAAGGGATGCAGCCAAATCATGGCTGGAGTCTATTAGTTCAACTGAATCAATTTCTAATTTGAACTTTCAGGTTTCAGGTGGTTCGACAGTGGCTTTTCAGAATGGATAGTGTCTGTTTTAAGAATGTCATGCCTTGTTATTTATGCATTTTTCTTCTCCTTTAGCGGAAATTTTGTACTAGTATATTCAAGATATTTATATTTATTAAAATTTTCAGTTATCTCGTAGAGTAACTCAAGACCTGATATAGTATCTAGTGTAGCGGCAGATTTCTTTGCAGCTGTTCCATGGTCTAGGGAGATGCATATTTGTTATATCCTGGCCTTAATTTTCCTTTTTATTAGTTCTACGTTTCTATTTTTGATGTTGTCATCATTTGTAAACTAAAACCAAATACTTCAATCGGATCATCATAGCTCTAAATCAAAATATCCGTAGATGACACTCTATACTTGAAATATTTGATGCAGATGTCTAGCAAATCTGAGCCAGATACATTTGATAGTTATTGTTAGACTATAGGGCGTTGGTGAAGCAGTAGGTTAAGTATAAAATGTTCCACCTCTAATATTTTAGGAAGATTATGTTATAACATTCTTTGTCTATGCCATCTGTAAGGACCCATATTTTCTTAAATAATAAATTATGTTCATATAAATATATAGTTTATCTTATTTATTTATATTTTTAAGTTGTTTATACTAAAAGAAATGGAATAGTAAATTTATTAAAATTATTTATAGAAGAGGGGGTGAATAAAGTAGATGATGATTAGAATTATTTTAGATAAATAGTTTTAAGGATTGGTGGAGAACGTGGTGATTTGTCAAAGTTACTGAGGCTCTCTAAGTTTGGAATTCCCAATCCGATTAAATTTCAGAATACTTATATTGTAGAAGTTAAAAAATGGTAAGGAAAAATGAGAAAAAAAAGTAGGATTAAAGGGAAAAACCCATAAGGGAAATTCTTACACTTAACACACTTGATGGCTTGCAGGTTGAAATTTGGGGAGTGTAGGAAGCCAATAGTCTTATTTTAAATAACCTGAAAATCTTTCGGCAATTACTTCTTACACCCCACATTTACTTCCTGCATCATCAAAATATTATAATGCCATAATGAACCTTGCTAGAATATCCAATAGGAAAGGGGTACAATGGGTGCTCTTAAGTGATGTGGATGTTCTCTCGTAGGGTCATCGAGAGTGGAAGGTAAGTGACTTCTATTTTTACATTATGTAGGGAGTGCAGAGTATGTATAAGGTTGTTACAGTATTTGTATCTTGAAAATAAATTTCGGAAAATGAATTTCAAAATGGGTTGTCGGGTGTGTGAAATGTCTTATGAAAAATATTTTTCATAAAAGGTTTTTGTATTATGAAAAATATTTTTCGGAAGAAGGAGTGTGATGACAAGTGCTTACGGAAAATGTTTTTCGTTTTCGTATCTTCTTATGTGGAAAATATTTTCCGTAAGCACTCATTCTCACACCTTCTTTTTAAGAAAATATTTTTCATAATACAAAAACCTCTTACAAAAATAGTTTCCATAATACAAAAAGTTCTTACAGAAAACGTTTTTCATAATATAAAAATCTCTTACGGAAAATGTTTTTCATAATATAAAACCCTCTTACGAAAAATATTTTTCCAAATACAAAATCCTTTTACGGAAAATATTTTCTCTAAGACATTTCCCACCCTCCACAACCCAGCCTCTTCCAAAAATTATTTTCTTGAATATCTTAACCTCTTTTATCTTTATTAATAAAGATATAAATGTCTATTCATATATTCTGATAAAGTATAGAAAACAAATATGGAGTGCAGGAAGCAATTGTCAAATCTTTATATTTTCTTTGAGATACAAAGGCCCACTAATGTGAAATGTGTTTTATAATAAACAATTTTTAAAATATTTCACACCCTCCACAACCGAGTTTCTTTAAAAAAATATTTTTCGGAATATCTTAACCTCTTTTATCTTTATTAATAAAAATATAAATGTTATTCACATATTCTAGTATAGGAAACAAATATGGGGTGTAGGAAGCAATTGCCAAATCTTTTATATTGTCTTTGAGATACAAAGGCCCACAATGTGAAATGTGTTTTATAGTAAGCAATTTGTTTCCGTGGATTTGCTACCAATCTACTATTAGCAGTCTTATTAAAAGATCATAATGTTAAAATAATTTTGAAATACTTTTTTTAAAATACTAAATCAGTTGAATTTGCATAAGATGCAGTGACATGCGTCATTGAAATTTGGAGGACAACAATAATTTATGGTTTTTGTATACAGAGTAAATGACTTTTTCTCAGATAAATATAAAGTAAATGAATTAATATTTATTTGAGTTCCAAACTTTTAAGTTAATTGAAATTTGAATTTTTTTAATATCAAACAGGTTAGCAGTATTAAATGAAAATTAAAAATTAATTATATGTAGTATGTAATGAAGTTGTGATACATGAAATAAGATTTGATAAAATATCATTGTAATTTCAGATCTAATTATGGATTGGTGAGAGCAATATATTATAAAATAATAAAATATTATTACATCCTTACATCTATCTACATGAGTTTGTAACTTCATAACTTTATCCATTGAAAAAAAGAAACTCAACATGTTTCATTTTTGAGCATCATATACTCTGGGAGTCTCCTCAGTATCATAGGAGGAACGAAAATGGCTAACTCTTGCCTTCTCAACTCTTCTTCTTCATCGTCTTCTTCTCCTTCTCTTCCTCCTCCTTCTTATGCCCTCTGTTATGTCAAACCCATCGCCATCACCACATCTATCTCATTCTCTTACTCTTCCCGCCATTTCAAACTTCTCAGTTTTCCTTTCCCCCATCAACTCTCTCCTCTCCTCTCTAAACCCAAAACCCTGCTCCAAGCCACCAACACTCTACAAGACACAAAATTCGACGACCCACTTGCAAAATCTCCATCTTTATCAAAAAACTCCATCTGGGTCAATCCCAAAAGCCCCAGAGCCAAACAGCTTTGGAAGAATTCCAATCATGCCATGTCATCACCTCTCACAAAACTCGCCAAGTCTCTGGATTCATGCAACCCCACCCCCGAACACGTTTCTGAAATCCTCAACGTTTTAGGGGACAGCACTTTAGAACGCGATGCCGTCATTATTCTCGATGCCATGGTGAATCCCCACAATGCTCTCCTTGCCGTTAATTACTTCAAGCAGAAGATAAAACCCTCTAGTCACGTTATTCTCTACAACGTTACCCTGAAGCTGTATAGGGAGGTTAAGGATTTCGAAGGAGCAGAGAAGCTGTTTGATGAAATGCTTCAAAGAGGAATCCACCCTAATCTCATTACTTTTTCAACTATGATTAGCTGCGCTTCCATGTGTTCTGTGCCACATAAGGCTGTGAAGTGGTTTGAGATGATGCCCTCTTTCGGGTGTGAACCGGATAATAATTTGTCCTCGTCCATGATATATGTTTATGCAAGAACTGGTAATGCTGACATGGCTTTGAAACTGTACGATCGTGCAAAAGCAGAGAAATGGCATGTTGACACGGTGGCGTTCTCGGGGTTGATTAAGATGTTTGGGATGTCAGGGAATTATGATGAGTGCTTGAACGTTTACAATGATATGAAGGTTCTCGGTACGAAGCCGAATTTGGTAACATATAATGTGCTGTTGTATGCCATGGGGAGAGCTAAGAGAGCCAGGGAAGCCAAAACTATATATGAGGAGATGATAAATAATGGATTGTCACCAACTTGGCCAACCTACGCATCTCTGTTACAAGCCTATTGTAGAGCCCGGTTCAGTAAGAATGCGATGAAAGTTTACAAGGAAATGAAGGAAAAAGGAAAGGATATCGATGTAGTTCTCTATAACATGCTATTTGACATGTGTGCTAATGTTGGTTGTGTGGATGAAGCTGTTGAAATTTTTGAAGACATGAAAAGTTGTGGGACTTGCCGACCAGACAAATTTACATATGCATCCTTGATCAACATGTATTCTTGCCTTGGCAAAATTTCAGAGATGGAAGCCATGTTCAATGAAATGATGGAATCTGGATTTCAGCCTGATGTAATAGTTCTTACATCACTTGTCCATTGCTATGGAAAAGCCAAGCGAACTGATGATGTCGTAAAGATATTTAATCAGCTGATGGATTTGGGCGTCAGTCCTGATGGCCGCTTCTGTGATTGTCTTCTATATGCAATGTCCCAAGTACCAGAAGAAGAACATGTTAGGCTCGCAGGTTGCATTGAGAAGGCTAATCCAATGCTTGGGTCTGTGTTAAGGTTTTTGATGAAAAAGCACGAGGATAGTGAACATTTTAGAAAGGAAGCATTAGAACTTTTTAATTCAACTGAACCTGATGTAAAAAAGTCCATGTGTAATTGTTTAATTGATCTTTGTGTGAAATTGGATGTGCCCGACAGAGCTCGTGACCTTTTGGATCTGGGGTTGACTCTTCGGATATATGCTGATATACAGTCAAGGTCTCAAGCTCAGTGGTCTCTGCATCTAAAGAGACTCTCAGTTGGAGCTGCTCTGACTGCCTTAAGTGCTTGGATAAGTGACTTGTCTAAGGCTTTGGAATCAGGGGAAGAGCTTCCACCACTACTTGGAATAAACACTGGGCATGGGAAACACAGGCTTTCAGATAAAGTTTTGCCTACTGCTTTTGAATCATATCTGAAGGAACTTAATGCTCCATTCCATAAGGCTGCCGATAAGGATGGCTGGTTTTTGGCTACCAGTGAAGCAGCCACATCATGGCTGCAGTCCAGGGGCTCAACAGTGGCTCTTCCCCAATGAAATTGTTGTTTACTTTTAGGCAACCTTGTAGCATGTTGACTTTTATGCATTTTCCTATACAGTGGGAGAAAGTTTTGGCATAAGTAGTTTCTAAATATTTGTTTCCGTTTTGGATGTTTTACCCTGTGAATGATGAAAGTGGCCTGATACTAATATCTAGAAAGCGCGTATGAAGGTAATTAGTTATTGGCTCTGGTGAATTTCTAACCCGAATGTTGATGGATATTAGTGGTGTTGATTGAATAAAAATGGGTACTGGAATTGTTTGGGCCTGGACAGGCTGGTGCACAGGGTGAAGTTGGTCTTATGCTAGTCTGTATACTAAAGCGTTTCTCATTTTGTCAAGGTTGATGCGGCGCATGTTCCTACTTTATTCTACATAAACAAACAAAATCTGATACCGTGTGTTCTAAACTGAAAGCAGGTACAGAGGGAGCGGAATCTATATCCTCAAATTGAGGAACGCAAATTTAGGAGATGGTAGAGATCAACAAAGTGAAAACAGCCTAGCAATTTTTCTATTATGGTATAAAAGACAATGACAAGGCTTAGTTCTAAGCTATGAATCAAGTGTCGTAGTCCTTTCCACTTTTCAACTGTTCCAATTTTGTGTTTGTATCAATGTTTGTAAAATTAATTTTAGAGTGATGTGATTTATGTTTAGATAATTTTATCTCACTGGTTAGTAAAGTTTATAACACAAAAGTTGCTTAAAATTACTTTTAAGTCAAAATCGATTCTTTAACATAGAACAATATTTATCTAAAATTATATTAGCTGGTATTTCCACATGCACTTATTAAAGCTCAATACACAACTGAAAAGAAGGTTGAGGTTGACCTCTACATTGTACGTGACAGTTGACCTTTTTTTGTCAATTGTTTTATCATGAGGGACTGACTTTAGTTTATGGTTTGAGTGTACTACTACTGTTATTATAATTAATAATGAGTTGCCTGGACAAAGGTTGGCAAATTAACGAATAAAGGGCTTTTGACTTTTGTTGTGAGAATAGTTTAGGAGTTATGTGTTTGCAACTGCAAGTCCTACATGGACCTAAGTGCCTGTCCTGTCACACCCCATTTTGGCTTTTCGACACAATGGAGCATAACTCTTACGTTCTTATTTTAAAAGAAGTCAATACTCAGAACAAAAGGAATGGGACCAGTGATGGTTTGCACGTTAATATTTTATCCAACTTAAATTGACTCAACTCTCTCCATATAATGGCGAGTCCTTGTTCATTTGATTGTATGCAAAATGGGGAATTTTATGGCTTGCCACTCTCAACCAAAGAAGCAAAACAGATATCCTCTTATTGAAGGAAAAGAAGTAGAGGTTGATGCCCCAGTGGCAGTTCAAAGGACGAAATCTGCTTCTGAAAAGCGTTACATCCTGGTGCGTAGGAAGCTGCAGCATGGGGAGGTTTACCAGCTTGCACCGTTTATGTTGCAATCTGATAAGCCTTTGGTACCTTGTAGGACAACTAACAACAGAAAGTTGAAGACTAGGAGTGTAAAGATTGTGGTGACTGCAGAACAATTGGAATTGCTGTTACGTGGATCAAAGAAGTTCCAAATCCAACGCAGAGTTGCTGGTGTCAGGCGAACTTCTGGGTTGAGAGGGTGCCAAAAATGGTTTCCATCTTTGCCAACCATTCAAGAGGTGCATAACTACTAAACGTGGAAGATTGCTATTTGAGTTTCCATCATCAGCTGTGTAATGAAGTTTATTTGTAGATTTTGCAAATTTTCTGAAAGATGCTAGGTTGTATTTGGTCAGTAAATTAAGGATGTTTACCTGCTCAACTTTTTAAATATAGCAGCAGGGGAAGAAAAAACAAAAGATTCGCAACGTGCATCCCTTTTTTTCTCTTCTGAAGAGTTTTTCATGCATAGAATATGTAGGAGTACACTGATTCCGGACTGTTGTTCAATGTTCTTGGATTAACAATGAGAATGAGATATTTGTTAATTTCCGTTGCTTAAGTGATACTGCTAGTGGAAATTATCCACTCTATTCCTTTATTATATGATAACACATAATCTGCTTCTGCTTGGTGATTTTTAGATATATCCTTAAATGCTCAATTATAAGTGAGTTTACTGTCATACTCGTTCGTACCATAAATTCTTATACATTTTAGAATGATTCTCAAAATCACTCAGGATTCAGGAATTATTACTTTATGATAATCTTTGGTAAATAAGTTTTCTGATACGCGAAATGCAGAAATATAATTCAATTATTTTTCCATGTGTTCATCATGTTTCATCTCTCTGAAGATACATTTGACAAACGTGTGTAGTATGTATGCAACAATCACAATAACAGCACAAAGGATGCCACTTAAATTTAGTGTATGTAGTATGTACAGAGTCAGCCTTCCCCAGTGGAACTTTATTTCAACATACTACCTCACTAAATTTTTGTTTTTTTATTTATAAAGAAAAATCACAAAGATGCCATTGATCAATAAATTGCCTTCAGTTTCTCTAAGCAAAGACTCTTCAATGATCTTTCATCATCCTGCAGTATTTTTATAAAAATGTTAAGGGATAGTATAAAAAAAATTCACAAAGAACAGACACAGGTTTTGGTCATTCAAAAGGAAAAAGTTACAGAACCTTCTGGAGGAGTTTGAGCGTCTGAGTTTCCTGTTATCATCTGATTTTATTGAAGCAGCCTCCTTGTCTCTGGCAGCTGCTTCCCTTCTCATTTTCTTCCACTCTATTTCCATAGCCTTTGTCAGTGCATCGACTTTCTTTGTGAGCATCTGAAAATAAAAGGATATTTCTTATCTTCAGTTCTAAAGTAACAAGGGGTAGGGCTGTGGGCGTAGCTGTTACTAGTACCTTTATTTCTTCTTCTTTGGTTTGCAAACTGCTCTCTTTAATTTCACAAGACTTCCTCAAATTGATGACCTCTTTTTGAAGCTTATCGTACAGAAATCCTGAGACCACGTCATTGCTTCCTAAATCATTATAGCTATTGCTTTTAGAGTCTTCATCATCTTCAACTGTGGTTTTAATTTGTGCTGCTTCTTTTTCATCACTGCGCTTATTTGAATTCATGCCTGTGTTCACCTGCATCTTATTTTCTTTTTCATCACTATCAACAACTTTATTTCTTGATGCCCATATTCCTTTCTTCAACATGTTTTCTGCAGAACCACATTTCTTTCTTAGAATGCTGCCCGGTAGTAGGTTCGCAGTAACACTGTCGATGTTGTTTTTTACATTTGTCTTTGGAAGCAAAGAGCTTCCGACAGTGGATCCCCTTGGTTGTGATGTGGATCTGTTTCTAAGTCCACCATTGGTCGTTAGGAAGCTCAAGATGTTAGACTTTTGTGCTTTTGCAGACGCAGAATTTGAACTATTTGAGAAATGCTTTAAGCCTTCTTCTAGTGTTTTTAACCTCAGCTTCAGTTTATCCTGAGAAAAAATTACCAGATAACATTAGTTATCGCTAAAAACTCTATCTGCACGCTTACATGAAAGAAAAAAGTTACCTTCAATTGTGACTCCGCCTTTGCTGTTCTCTCTGATATAGCTAGCTTTTCTTTCAAGCGTTGCATCTCTGCCTGCATATGCATGGACATACTTGATCGTAAAACTTTTTTGCTCACTCTAATGACAAAACTTTCAATAAAAAATCCTTTTTGAGTTGCCTTCTTCAGCATTTTAACTTATAGTTAGGAGTTCAAATTTTCTTTTTCTTGATTGTACTTCGGAACTTTTTAATTATTTTCTCATTCATCGTAATCTTGGATTTACTGAAGGAAAAGCTGTGTCACTAACAGAAGTAGTAGTGTTTTTGGATTGAATAGGAAGAACCACATGAGCTCCAAAGAATATTCTTATGGGAAGATATACCTGCATTATCCTTCTCTCTTCCAACCATTGTTTGACAGGCATGACTTTGTCATTCTCGTCCTTCCACTCATTTGCCACAACTGTTGCAACTCTATTGGCTGAAACTTTTACTCTTGCTAGTTCCCTCTCCAGTGTCCTCTTCTCCTCCTGAAAATTTGTGTTAAATTATGTCACTAAATGGATCAACCAGAATGAAGAAAGTCAATGTGTTCAAAATCAAGTTCAAAATGGCAGTAGCCGTAAGAATTGTCTACCTGCAATTCAGAAATTTGTCGCTGATAATCACGAACAGCATTAGCATTGACTCCACTGGATAAGATGACCTCCTCAAGTTCATAGATGGTTTGACTAAGTTTTTCAACTTCCAAAATCTTTTGGCGATGCGTTTTCTCTAAGATTTTGTTCTCCTCCTGCTCATGGAAGTTTGTAATTTAGCCAAGTACTTGCATTTACTACAGAAACTACATGTGAAAATGGAATCATAAAAAGTATGCCTGGCAGATCTCAATCTGTCTCTTCAAGTCAAAATTTTCATTCTGAACTTCCTCAACTATTAAAACTCTCTCCAGTGCAGTTCTTAAAATCTTCTCTGCTTCAAGCAGTGCTGCCTCTTTTGACTTTGTGAGCCGTTCCAAAGCTTTCTTATCTTCCTGGAGAGCTGCAATCTGAATGCAAAATGAATGTCAGAATTTTCATTATCATGCACAATTCACTCCTTGTAAGAGCGTCTTTGGTGGAAATTGCATTATTACTACCTCATTCCTGTACATCTTAATCTCAGCCTCAAGAGGAGTAATGACACTTTCAAGAGGAACAAAATCATCTTCCTTTTGATCTGCGTGTAACCTTCTAAGAGTGGCTTCTGCAGCATATTGTGCGGCCAATGCATCGTTCTTTTCCTCTGTCAGTTTCTTGATTTCTAGCTTCTGCATAAAATTGAGGCATATGCATTTTTAGAATTTACCATTGTTTGACACGGTTCCAAGTTTCAATGGATATTAGTACCGTTTTGGTGTACCTTGTGTTTAAGATGATCCTGAGTAAGTCCAAGTCTCTCCTCCAGCTTACTCACCTCATTTCTCAGCTGGAATTGAAGAATGATAATTACAACCATTGTTTTGTGACTGAGAAATTTGTATATCTTGATATAAACAAACAAATGTGCCGTGCAATTGAATCAGTTTCTATGAAGAGTGAGAATGACTAGATCTAAATCAATTATCTGATTTAATCAACTAACAGTGTAAAAGACTGAACTGTATATCAATACGCCTAAACATTTTGACACAATCAACCAATCAGAAATCATGCCAATTATGATTTCAAAATAATCATCATAAAATTAACAAATTTATGCTTCCCTCAAGGCCTTTACATTGCAAGCGTATTTCAATTAAATTAAAAAAGAAATACCTCTTCTATGGCCTTATCCTTTTTAGCTTCAGTTGCCCTCAAGGCCTTGATTTCACTCTGGCAAGTTGCTAGTTCTTTGGCCTTTTCTGCAATGAGGTTCACTCATAATTTTATAGATGAAACAGATTTAAATAGAGTAGATAAAAAAAGAAATTCATCATAGTAATCTATTCTTCGTTTTCATTTTGTGGTGAACGAAAAGAAAAATAAATTAGATTTTTAGGGGAATACTCAAAAACGAGTTTAATACATAAACCCTCCACACAAATAATAATAAATCTCACAGGAGGCAATTAACACATAAAGTGTAACAACGAAAATTCAATTCATGAGACATTATAAGCAGAAAATGAAACATAAGTTACATAACTTGGATCAATATTAAACTTGTAATGGTAACGGAATCTAACAGTAGCAGCGAATGAACCTTGTAAATTTTGGACTTGTGGCTTCCCAAGCCCAATTTTTACTTTTTGAGATTCAGATATATTATTAATGTACTTCTTGTATTTTCCAAATGCATGTTTAACGTGATTTACTGTAAAAAAATATATTATTAATTCTTTAACTATTTGCTTAAGTCAAAATCGTATTTTAAATTGTTGCCATCATTAGCTAAGATCTGTGAAAATATTTAACAATATATAAGCTATCAATTACCTATTCTTTGACATTTAACCATGATGACAAAAAAATATCCTTTTTATTTTTAAAACCCCACCTCTATTGATTAATTTACGTTCTTTTATATACTTTAAATCAATTTTGAAGGAAAAAGAAAGTCCTTTTTATCATTTTTAATAAAAAAGTATCAATTTAAATAGAAGTTCACTTAAATTATTCTTAGTTGTATAACCAAACAAACATACTTCTTCCGGTTCCCTTACTAGTTAACTAGATTTATCCTATTAGCAATTTTTTAAAATCTTCTATTTCAAGCAATTAATATTAATACGAGACTATAAACTGAAACTAAGCATATAAAACCTAGTTTTTGAAAGTGTAGAGATTTGGTTTGATGTAATACTACTTCTTTCCTATATCAAGGTTAATGAATATGGATTTTAAAAATATTTAATGGATATATTTTAACTGAAAAAACTTACTTAACAGTGGTGATAAATTATATTACAGTTCTTTACTTACCTCCTTATGGCAGCTATGAACATAATTGAGAGAGAAGAAACTAATTACACTTTGAAATTCTAAAATATCAATTATTTTGAGATAAAAAAAAAAAGAAGGTTGAATCATTTAAAGACATAGAAAGAAGATGGTATTTTTATGTTTGATTATAGTTTAATGGTATTTTATATTATTATTTAATTGTAAATATCGTTAGCATGATTTTAAGATAATTCTTTCAAAAATATAACAAACTTATCTTATTTATTATTGGATTACGGTGTAAAATTTATTTTATTCTGATAATTTATAATTTTTTTTTCTCTTACTAATAATTACAATTATATTATTTTGACCTTATTTTTTTGGAAATTATAAATAGAAGAAAACAATGAAGTAACATTGTTGTCATCATCTTAATGAAAAACTTTGAAAATAAGAAACCAGTAAGAGTAATGTATAATTTGTACATTAGTTAATAAAATAAGAAATAAACAATAAAACGTGTACTTAAACTTAATGTGTCCTTAGTTTTGAAGATATATAAAATGCATTTAAACTCCATAGTTTACTTAAAAGTTGAAGTTTCTGTGTGTCTAAGCATTAGTATGGAGGGTGTGAACGTATGTTCAACTCAAAAAAGTAAGAAAGCTGTGCTTCTCTCAACATACGTTCAACCCATTGCCAACATATTTCCAAAAACATAGGCTTAGTCTTTAATGTCCTGCATGTGCTGTGGTTTGGTTCTAAATTTAGTTTTAACTCTTAACGTGAAAGTTACATTTTATTACTTGTACATTCAGTAAAACACTATTCAAACACACACATATAGAGAGAGAGAATTTCAACTTGATATTATAATAATAATAATAATGATAATAATAATAATAATAATAATAATAATTATTATTATTATTATTATTAATATCATGTAAGAAAAGTCATTTTTTAGTAATTATAAGTCTAAACTAATTTGTATTAAGACCGTGTTAACATTCTATGTTCTATACACATAAATCAATTCAATCAAATTTATTTTTAATTAAAATCAAATTTGAAAGTCAAGTTTATCTAGATAAGTATTGGGATAAAATTTTCAATAAATATTTAAAGTAAAAGAAAAATATAGATAAAATTTCTCATACAAATTAAAATAAACTTATGTGATCTAACTCCAGAATACACGTTTCAAATCAACTGTATACAATCAGCTATTTAAGTTCAATTCTCAAAGAATTCTGTCAGCTATATATGTGTCAAGCAAAACAGTGTCTTATGAAACATTAATAAGTTATATCCTAAAAAAAACTTCTGTTGAGAAATTATTTTATCTAACTTAAATTCAAAACATGAGGTGCATTTATAACTTAAACTAGAAATTTATTTTTTTTAGCCATGTGCATTAAAAGTTTATACACAGTGATCTAATGAAAAACTGTTTAAAACTTCTGTTTAGCATGGTTTTTAATCAGTAAACCGTGTCACTTGACAAATAAACTCTTCGTTTTATCTCTTTTGTTGTAAGGAGATGATGAGAATTATCCAAATTAGGTCTGCTATAGTTTCAAACATACATTAACTGCACAGTAAGTCAATTCCATTGGTGTTTCTTATACTGTAACATGATAAGACTATGAAAAGGCAAGTTAAAGAAAGAATAATGGTGAAGCAGAGAAAGTAATATAACAGTCTGAGAGTTATATATGATATGAACCTGTGAGCTGGTTTTGCAAACGATCAATCTGTAACCCCACAGGATCTGGTTGGACAAGAGGAAGTTCTTCCCCACTGTATACCTCTTCGCTCGCCACCATTCTCCTCTTTCTGCTGCGGCCAAATCCTCACACCAATGGCTTTGTTCAACAAAAAACGGGGCTTGCTCACTGGCTATTTATAACTCTTTTGTGTGTTTTGGTTTTTTACCTGATGCTGACAAGTGCACTGGTTGAGGTTTAATCCTAAAACACCAACAACAAAAAGATGATTATTTTTTAAAAGGGTAGCATATAATAATAATAATGATGAGAGAAGGAAAAAAATAATAATAAGAAAGTGTATTCGTAAAAGAAATCAATTGACCGCAAAGAGAGGAATGAGCTTTCCCTGCACTGAAGCAAACTAAACCTGACAAATGAAACGCATAAGCCTGCTTCTACTTTGTCTTCTCCTTAATTCTAGCTTGACAGCAACAGTTACCTTCTTTCTATTTTCCTCTTAGTTTTTGAGTTTAATTTCTATGTATGGTTAACTATCAAAACTATAATCAGTACAATTCTTGAAATAAATGTTATAATAGTTGACGAATTTACCGTAGAGGGTTCATGAAAAGTGACCGTATAAAAATTTGTTTGGTTTGGATGGATGGGGAAAAGAAAAGGATTGAAGTTTTTTTTTTTTTTAGAGAAATTAGTAGATTTGAGTGTTGTAAGGGATTTGCTTGATGTGATAAAATAAAAAATATAAATAATTTAATTTAAGAAATCATTTTTAGAAATATAGATAAGAATTGCAATTAGTTTTAAATTATAAAATATTATAAATCTTAATAAAAAAATTGTATTTAAAATAAAAATTAAATATTTTCACAAAATATCAAAAAGTAAATTATTTTAATTATAATATAAAAACATGTACTGATAATATATTAATTTAATAAACAATTTTATATATATATATATATATATATATATATATATATATATATATATATTGAAATACAATTCACATATACGTATACATTCTATAAGTGTTCCCTGTCACTTTTCAATTATCTTTCATGTGCTTTTTTACCAATATAGTATAAGCCTTTAAAAGAATATGCACGATCAATTAATATTTTGCGACATAATCATTAGCATTTGCGACATATTACGCATAAAAATGTTTCATTTTTCATGTGTTTTAACATTTTATTATCTGATTTTTTACATTTTTTTAATAATTTTTTCCTCTTCGATTTTGCTGGCCTCCAAACAGAACGTTAGAGTATACTACTTTCTGATCCCATTCTACACTTTCCAAGCATTTACTTCTTATTTAAAAATCATATTTCAAAATGATGAAGTGTACGAAAATTTGTAGTATGTACTTGATATAAGGTTAAAAGCAAGGTTGATGAAGTTACTGTTAGCACTTGGAAAGGGTACATTGGATACAGCCAGCAGGGAGGGAGAACATCAAAGATGTGGACCAGTGCCCATTGAGCATGTTATTGTCGGCAACAATAATTTTTTCAATAACCTAAATTCACTTCTCATCAGTAACATTCAGATTCAATCATATATTGGTGAATAACAAGTGGTGCATTAGTTGGTTGCAGTTTTATTTTCTTTCAAATCTTGTTTCTCTGCTGACACATTTTGCTTCAGTCTCAAATCTCAAGTAGTGCTCTTAACAGTGTATCAGAATTTCATTTTGTATCATACAACCCAAAGGGTTATAATTTATAAGACTATGTTTTAAATCTTGGCTTGAGATGAACAAATTCTTAGAAGGGTAGAAGAAAGCAATTCTTTTGAGGTAAAAAAGTAATTGGGTTCAAATTCAGTACTCTAGATTTGTTGTCAGATTCATTGTGTACGAACATGGACCGAATCTACCAAAAAAATTGTGCATGAACAGAAAGGTATCTTGTATTGGCAAACTCAGTAATGTGTTTCAAGTTCAATTCCCCTAAGTTGTCGTATCCTATATATCTGTGTCAATGGAAGGATATCACTTTAGACTATTGTATTGCTTAAGCGCTAAAACCGTTCTGAGATCACTTTTGTTTTACTTGGTTAAACGAAAGTCATTCAGAAAAGACTGCGATTTCAATTAACAGAAGAAACGAGTGTGAGGACTCAAATTCTGAAAGCGACCATCTAATTAAAGTGGCTTCGAAGAATAAATGAATTTGGATTAATATTCAGAGAAGCTCTCATCTTAGCTTAAAAGTATAATGATTAAATAAAGTAAAAAAAAAGGGAAAAAAAAATTACGGTTCCTGCACACCATGTGGAAGGCAAATATATATGATGTTTTCCCTTTTCTTTTTACCATTTTTGTTTGGATGGAGACAACAAATGGAGGGCTTCACCAACAACCAAGGGTGACACAATGAAAGCCCGATGAACAATATTAGAAGATTAAAGGGGTTGAAGTTCTGTGTTGCCAAAAATGGTTGGATAATGATGTGACAGAAGAGGGTTCCTATAGTTGTTGTGGTTCACTTAATGGCATATGTTTTTGTTGGTTTGAATTGGTAGGTTTGCAATATGAATGTCTTTAACCAGAAGGTTTGGATGGACACTTGTGATGGTTTAGCACTTCATTGGTTTTTAAACTCAACTTTCATGTTGTCCTTAGCACAAAATATTCCTATTTAAAACACTTAAATGTTAACAAATTTAATTCAACTCAACTTCAATTAGTACTATTTTCAAAATAAGCATCCTATCACCATATTTTTTTTAAAATGTTTTTTTATTTTATGAAATCATCGTATTAAATAATTTCAACTAACATCCTCAGTTTAATAATTCAGAAGAATCAATTAACTCTGGAGATATTCACATAACCTCTTTGCTCAGAAAGTAAAGATAACCTCTTCAGTGAAAAAAAAAAGAAATCATAAATGTTGACATAGTTTACTCATACTATCAAATATTTTTTCTTTCTTTCTCACAACCTTTTTCAAAACTATTTATTATAACATTATCTATTTTAATTTTTATGTAGTAGAAAGGCAGACATACTGTAACAAATCATTCTTGCACCTCTATCTTCTAGTGTAAAATAATTTTAATTCCATGCTATACTTATTCAGGTAAATATACTTAGCCAGAATCCAATATAGTTTAACAAAATTGATTATTTAAGCTATTACTTTTAAGATTTTAACATGGTTTTAAACTCAGATAATATTAACATTTGTCACCTTTAAAAAATTCTTAAACATGAATTTCTTGAATTATTGTAAAATTTTTTGAATGTATGTCCAATTCTTGCCAATAAAAAAAAACGAAGTGGTTTTATACATCTATTAAACTTTCAGCGATTTATTATCGCTGTAAACAAGCTCTGGTCAGTAAGAAATATATATATATATATATATATATATATATATATATATATATATATATATATGTCTTTTCAAATAAATGATTGATTGGGATTCTTGAAAGATGAACAAGATGAACCTATATATAGAATGGTAGTTGTAGAAAGGGATGTTTTTATTTTATCGTCAATTGTAACGTGAAAGCATGAAAAACTAGTAAAGGAAAAAAAATGTCCTAAAAGATTATTCAGATGATGCTACATTTTCCTTAAGTGAAAATCAAAAGGGTAAATTAAAATACAACATTACACATTCTTCTGAACAAAGTTAGGTGTTTCATAATAGTAACTCAAATAGAATTAGTGTATGGTTTAGTAAAATGAGAGAAATTCATGGTAAAAAAAAAATGTCATAACTAATTTGAATTATAGGTATTGTTATATGAATAATGTTAAATATTTGTACATATAAATTTCTTATATATTGGATGAAAAGTAGGCCATAGTTCAATTTTTTGGTAGTAAAAAAATTACCAGGTTAATTAAGAGAGACAATTTTTCTGTTTAAATTTTTTTTGTATATACAAATGAATAGAAACAAACAAATAAGGGAGGTGAGTTGAATTTCCTGAATCACATGCAACTACTATTATTGTTGTTAAATCTAGAAACTGCATTGAAAAGTGGAAAATTTCATTAAGAATTGGGCTTTTGCTGATTTCAGCCCATTTTCATTTTGTGAAGCATCCTTGAATGTCCACTTCTGCATGATGCAACGGATAATGATAATTAATCCAAGTTTCAAGAATGGACTGAGAGAGAATGCGTGGAACCAAAGCAAATTAATCTTTGGTGGGCTTAGGGTTCTTGCTAAAAACAACAATAACTAAATTGCAAGCACTCACTGACCCACACAACACAATTCTCAGACCTGTGCTCATTGTCTGAAGGAAAAAAAAAATGGCTTATGATTTATTGTTGATTGACTTTTACCTCTCGTCGTTGTCTGATTCATAAGGTTGAATGTTACGTGCTACCTCAAACCAAGTCACAATTTCATCTCCTCCATGAGGTTGAAGGTTACCCCTTACCTCAAACTCACAAACATATATTTTATTTTGTTCACTTTTCTTTTATGTTCAGTGCATGTTTTTTTTTTTTTCTA
>Ga0209700_100055_pt1 | contig 149468 bp, 50 predicted proteins | sample SiratroredBW_FD_187528 | JGI IMG/M metagenome (GOLD analysis project Ga0209700, IMG submission 187528) | Root nodule microbial communities of legume samples collected from California, USA - Siratro red BW (SPAdes) (version 2) | ecosystem: Host-associated > Plants > Roots > Nodule | place: USA... | reverse complement strand
TCAAGACTTAAATTTGTAAATCAAACAAGCACTAAGGTTAGCTTCCCTTACCTTAATCGCAGTGAAAGTTCTCTCTAACACTCCCAAAAGCTTAAGATCCTTAGGAACTCGAATCTGCACCAAAGGACCTCTGATCAACGATCAGACCAACACACTAGGAAACTGAGCTCACAGAGGCACCGTCTGATGGCTCAGATGCCACATGCGAGCTCAGTAAGTAGAGGAAAAACAAAAACCTAAATCTGTTTTAAGGAAAAGGGGCAGAAAACGAACTTACTCTATTGGAGATTCTGATCGGATAGACTTGTTCTGTTTCTCCGCCACGAGTCCAATGGTGGGCTCCGCTCAAGAAACTGATGGAAGACAGACGCGAAGTCTTAGAGAGAAGTCAGAGAAGAGGGAGGTTAGAGGTTTTAGAGAGATAGTGGCTCAAGTAGGAATGAGACTTGATTACTAACTTTTCCTATAAATACGTGTTTTCAGTTTAATAATATAATAATCAAATGTTCATTCCACTTTTACCACTTCTACTCATATGATAGATTTTATAGGTTGTTACAATATATATTTTCTTTTCTATTTTTAATAATTATTTAATTTACACTACCATTTTTCTTAATTGTCTATAGTCCGTTTACTTTTATTATTTTGTTCTTGCTCTTCAAGTCTACCTCTCACTTTCATTGATCTGTCGTGGTCTTTTCTTGTGTATTTTAGGGATGTCAAGTTTTGTTTTTATTATTATAATTATTATTGTTTTGTTTTGATTAGATGAAAATACACTTTATCTCTTTCTACGTAAGAGAAAAGTTCGCATATTTTTTTTTTATTTTTTTATATCAATTAAATAGTTATTTAATGTCATTTCACTAATATAACATACAAGACATTTGAAAATAATAAAATATTTAAATTATCTAATAATAATATCATTTGAAATATTGTATTATGAATTTGAGATATTACATTTTTCTTTGATGTTCTAATGCCTAATCTTGCTTTTCTAGTTGAACTTTTAATTTCTTTTTCTCTTAAATCAAACTTTTTTCTTCATACTACAAGTTTAGTGCTTAATATTAATATTGTACCAATAAAATTTAACGATTGCTTTAAGTAAATATTAATATTAAGGTTTAACAAAAAAAAAATAGTAGTTTTTATAATTCAAAGAAAATTTTCTATTATTAATTACATAACGTATTAACTGTGAATAGAGGTGGAGATTTGTTAGGTGGCCTGTTAAAGGCTTATGCCTAATTGGTTTGACTTATTTATTAGAAGATCAAGTTTAGGCTTTTAAAAAAACTTTTTTAATTAATAGGGCCAGACTTTGGGTGTTAAAGGAACTTAATTAGTCTTCACAGACTCACATGTTTATGATAATATATATATATATATATATATATATATATATATATATATATATATATATATATATATATAATATAATATTGTATTAAATATTAATAAAGCATAATGTTAAAAGTCCAATGGTGTTATATTAATGTTAATTTTATATCATTCGTAGTCATGCATGAGCTAGTAACTGTAACATTTAGGCATATGTGATGGATGAATGATCTGGGTTGCACTTGAAATATTAAATTTTTTGTTTTCAAATAAAAGTTTAACCAATCCAGTATGTAAGTTGATAAAAGTTAGCAAATATAATTGGATTGAAAACAATTTTGTAGGCAATGAAGCATTTATGTGAGAATGAGAAAGCAGTTGTACCTTAAATATAATTTTCAAAAAGAATTATATGCATGAAACTACAGAATTTTCTATACAAATTGGCCAGAGTTAATAATAATGATGCGGATTAATGTCAAACCCAAAATCTAACTTGTCTTGTTTCCATGGTTAAATGTAAACTTAATTGACTTAATATTAAAAACTGAATAACTAATATACAATTAAATTTGAGCACCAAAGGGAATTTATTTATTTTTTATTTATGGGTCAAAGTTCATTTTAGTTTTCTTTTGATAAAATCAATGCTTTAGGTTCTAAATTTGGCACTTGGGCCACATTGTTGGCCCGGTAGTTTCTGTTTAGTGATTATTGGGCCAACACATTTGAGGTAAACAAAGGTAGATCAAGAGGTATTTGGGCCAACATAATTTAATTTAATCATTTGAATTTTAGTGTAAGAAGAAAAGTTTTACCCCTTTTACGAGTGATTATTGGATGATAAAGAGTATTATATCCCACAGGTATCTGTAAAAATATTTTAAAATAGGTTAAAAATTAACTTAATTGAAGATGAAAACATAATGAATTATTTATCCACAAATTTGAATATAAATAGATACAGGTACTATAGACCTAACCTATTGCGTTACATATTTATTGTTTAAAAAAATAGTAAAAAGGTTGATTGCACATATTTATACTTTTATTTTCACAATAGAGATATCTCTTTTTCTCAAAATTCAAACTTTAAATATAAACAGGTTGAAATTCAAAAATAATTTATAACAGATATCTTCAAAATTTAAATTTGCATAAACATAAATTACTATAACCGTTTCAGAATCTTAAACATATGATATATGTGCATGTTACAAAATACTAAGATCGTTTAGGTTTAGGATTTAATTACTGAAATGATATTAACAATAAATTATTATATACAATAATATTGCACGAACTAATTGTATTTTAGTAGACACCCGGTATGAAAAATTAGGTTTTATTCAATATTATATTTTCTTGTTTTAATTAAAGAAATTAAAACATACATAATGATGTGGATTAAAAATAATTAATGTAACATCCATATATATATATATATGTATATATATAAATAATATAGTGTATACGTAATAAAAATTCAATAGATGCTAAAAAAATATGTAGGTTGTGTATTTATTATTTACTCCAATTTTTGTGTAAAGTTTAACTAGTATGATAACTAGAGCTATTGTGTCATATAATTCTTAATTCAATTTTGCTTAACATAATTTTTTTTACTTGGAGGAAAATGGATGACAGTAGAGGAAAGGGCTTATTTTGAAGATTTTTGTTGGGTCCAATTTTTTTGAAGGGAGAATAAGATAATAGAAAGTAGCAAAACTCATCTTCATCTAATTTTTGCTCCCCTCGACTATTGGAGTATTTGGAGGGTAGAGGGAAGGTAATAAAACATTTTAAATATATTGAAAAAAATATTTATCTTCTAAAACTGATAATTATGAGAATATGAAATGAAATTAAAAATTATAAGAATATGAAATGAAATTAAAAATTAAAAGCTTTTCCCTATCTTTGAATTAAATAAAGAAAACCGCTATATTTTTTCTTTCAACCACAAAAAACAATCTCTAATTAAAATTCTTCCACACTCAATCCTTTTCACTAAAATATCTATCCTCTTCTCACTTATTAAATAAGGTTTCATTGTTAAGAAATCTTAATTATCATTAACCCTCATATTAGATATTGACACCTATTGGTTGAAATTTTAAGAACCACAATTTAAATTTCACAAACTCAACTTTAAGGCTAAAGTGATGCATCAATGGATCAGGTGGAAAAGGTATACCAAGTCTATATTAAGTTCATTAATTAAAACTATATTCATCAATTTTGTTTCCTTTAAAAGTCAATTAAACAAAAAACAAATAGCCAAACTTTCATGTTTATTACCATAATAATCTAAAATTAAGTTCATTAGTTAAACCTATCTTCTTCTATCCTTTTATTTTTTTAAAAAAACCAATTCAACAAAAATTAACCAAATTTCACATTATCATAATAAACAAATCCATACTATCTTTATATATCTGTTATTTAATGAAAATCTAATAAAAAGAAAGCTGACCAAATTCATTGTCTGTTATCACAGCTAATTAAACAAGAGTTGAGCATTAATTAAAATTGAAACATAATAGTATTTAAATTTTAAAATGTCTGAATACAAACAAAAGCAGGTTTGCCCGAGTGGTTAAGGGGGAAGACTTAAGATCTTCTGCACATAAGTGCGCGTGGGTTCGAACCCCACAGCCTGCAGTTTCATTTTTTCCAATTTCCTAGAAATTTTAAATTGTTACTTCATATTAACTAATTCTTAATTTATAAAAACATTATAAATTCAATTGAAACAAAATCAAGTAATTAACTCCTCTTATATAAAATTGACTCAAAATTTGGGAAATGATTAACAATTAGGTTTCCACGAACCTAAACACTTATAAACTCTTAATTTTAAAACAACCAAAACACAGATTACAAATAATTTTTAAGATTAGTTGAAAAGAATCAAACTTTTCAATTACAAATATGAAAATCAAAACGATTAAAGAGTAAAAATAAACTTACAAATAAACCCTAAACCCTAAAAATAAACTTACTCTATTTCATAATTTAATCAACTAAATATGGTTTGACCAAGGGTTTTATACCTGAGAAAATAAACTTGTTTAAACGATTTTAATAAATGTTTTACATACAAGTCTTTAATTTTTTTACCAACATTAACTTATAGAAATGGTAACCAGTTGTCTTTTAATCAAATAATTTAATGTTTGAATATTAGTGATATCACATTGAATAAGATGAAATAAAATATTATTAAATAAAATTTTTATAACAAAATATACAATATTGATAATAATTTATACTTATTTAAAAAATAATGAACTTAACAAGTATGATAAAGTTTTTCTAAAATTGTAATATTTTTGAAAATTATTTTAAATAGTTAATTACCCATGATAATAATAATAAAGAAGTTTAAATTTGAAACAAAACTTTTTTATCCTCTAATTTCGTAAGAGAAAGAAAAAGATAATTAACAACATTTATTATTTATGTTTTAACAATATTTTAGTTAAAAAAATTAATACAGAAACAATTAGAAAGTAATCTTATGAAAAGAGACAAAGAAAATTTAAAATAATCTATTACCATTATACAATTAGACGAAACAAGTATACAAACATTGTATTTATATAACATCTTTATGATTATGTGATTTTTCAAAACAATTCAAAAATGTATAATAAAATATATATTTACATAAAAATACAAATTGAATATATTTTTCTAAAACCCTGGATTGAAATTAGTATTTTTTTTAATTTGTATTTTATTTCAAAATTTACATATATGTTTACATTGTACACTCAAAATAAACAACATAAAGTCTAACAAACACAAATATAAAATATATAAGAGAAAAAAATTATATATATATATATATATGAAATAAAAATAATGATAAAAAGAAATGTTATCTGTTACTATATATCATAATTGAATATATTAGTCTCTTACAATATTCATAAACTTGTATCGCTAAAATATTTATAGTTTGTCTAATTTTATAATCAACATTAAAAAACTTAATACTTTAATTACAATTATTTATACTTTTGAAATCAATATACTCAATGTAATTAAAAACAAAGTTTTTATGATATTCAAATGTTTTCATTTTAAAAGGAAAAATATACCTCCATAATAAAAACTACAAATTATAGTATATAAATAGTATCCAAATATCATCTTAAAAACCATGAGATTAAGTTAAACATTTGGATTGAATCAAATCCACTTAAAAGACATGCGGAGAAAATGTTCTTTCACAATTCACCTCTGATTCATATATATTAATTGTGCCCCCAGACTGTAAAGTACTATTCAGCAATAATTTATCATTGACTTGATAAATAGACTCATCACTTGTAAACCACACACTTCACTACTTTTAAAACTCTCTCTCTTGATGTAGTTGCTAATTTCAGAGTAGAAAAGGGCGATCATGGTGCAGGCTAAGCATGGAAAATTGGAAAAATTCTCAACATTTTTCTTTTAAGGTAATCAAATCTTACTCCTCCTCACCTTCTCTCACTCTTTTCCTGTATTTGTTTCTCTTTCTGTTCCTACCATGTTCTGCTATTACGATGGAATAAGATTCAAAAACAAAATTTGAAGAATTCGAACGAAAATTTTCCTATTTCAGATAATAGAAGAAAGCATAGAGGGAAATAACCGGATAACAGTTTGCAAAGACCTTTATACAATATAAAACAAAAGAAAAATCTTATGAGGGTTTAATGCTGCTTCTGTCTGCTTACTATCTTCATTGTTAGCATTGTTGTCTGAGACAGGATCATATTGCAGATACCCAGAGGTCACTTTATTTGCTTAAATTTATAATCTTCTATAACTTATTTGATTTCTTTTAAGAGTCTTATTTACTCTGTTATCTACCTCTCTGGGGCCATTAGGTAGTGCTGCACTTGCACTTAATAAAATATAAAAAAGGTGTAAAAAGATAGGTTATAATTAAAAAAGTAGTTTCTTACAGCATCTTTGGCAGTCCAAATTGTGTTAAAAAATTATTGTTGACCATAAATGATATGACCATGTCAAAATGAGTGTCTGCAATTTTTTTTTTAGTAGAACCAATCACAATCTGGTGATAAAAATTATGTAATACTGTAAGAGATTTTATGTGCAAAGTGTGATTATATACCATCTTTTAACATATTGGTTTCACTGTTATTTCAATTTTATATAACCAAGTGTGTAAATTAGGCTTAAATTTTAACTACTCTGTAATTGTATTACTTTGAGTTATCATTGGACATTATTCATGTAAGCACTCTGATGCATATTGTTGTTCTTGAGTACTGTATGATCTATGTTTTCTTGAAAGAGAAATGGCTACATCAGACTCTGCAGCTTCCCCAGAACAACTACTTCAGAGGGTTGCTTCAGCACAATTTAGGAGACCTCTCCTTCATCTAGTGTCCACTCGTAAGCTCTTTCTACCTTCTTCAAATTTTTCCATTCACAAAAATGTTAAACATATTCACACATTCTATAAATATAAACCTGCATTCACTTTTATCTTTCACTCCCTTCCATTTCCCAATTATGACTAATTTTATATTCTTTATTTTAATATAATAAGATTTATGTTGTTTAGTATATTAAGAAAACACTATATCATTAATTTCAATATTATTTAATATAGTATAAGTAATGTAATGGGAAGGGAAATATTATTTGTTTTCATACAATAAATATGACTATATAGATTATTTTAATATATACATTTACAGTCACTTTTCTCTTCTCATTTTTCTACTCTCTTATACAATAATAATAAAATGGTAATGTAATAAAAATAATATGAAACATAATATATATGGTATTTGAATACATTAAATTTTATAATTATTGAACTATTAAAAGTAAAGGTGTAATAACCTTTTTCACCCTAATATTTGTGGGGTTTAATTTAATGTGATTCTGCCGTATTTTTTAATTTCTCAACTCATTCCCTATTTTATTTATAATTATTTAAATATTTTAAGTGAGTTTTTATTTTTGAGTCTATCCAATGTGTCCTACGTTGGAAGATAACATTGGTGAATGAATGAAAGACGTGAACCACATTGGATAAGCTCAAAATTAAAATGTCACCTTAAATATCTAAAATGTCACATGATCATTTATACTGTCACATCATCATTTAACACCGAAAAAGAAATATCAACTCCTTCTAAATAAAATGAGGACTGAATTTATAAAAAAAAAAATTGAAGGATCAGATTAAATAAATTTCACAAATATTGGAAAACAAATCTATTAAACCTAAAGTAAATAATATAATGTCAAGGATGCCCCGGAAAAAAAAAATGAGATGGAGACAAGTGATTGTATGTAAAATATGTTACATAAATTACATAACCTTTTGACTTATATAATTTCTTTGTTAAATGTTTAATTTTGTTATAAAAATTTATTATTAATTATTTTAAACCTTAATATTGCATTAAGCATTTGAAAAAACATGTTTTTTTTTTTCTATATAAGGAGAGGTCAAATATATAGGTAAGTTTACACCAAATGTTATCGCGTTAATAATTTTATATAAAAAATAAGTTTATCAATCCGCTAAATTATAATTTTGTATCTTTATTATTTTTATGTTAATTTTTTAAAAATTAAAAATCATAGATGATTACATTATTTATATTTACACATGTTTAAAAATTATAGATTATTTCAATTTTAATTTATATAACATATGCGAAATAATTTTAAATTAATATAAATTTCACATATGTAATTTATGTGATATCAACTTTCAAACGATTAGTTTAAAAAAGAATAATTTAGCATAAAATATTAAAGAATATAAAGTTTAGTATAACTTATATTAGTATAATTATATATATATATATATATATATATATATATATATATATATATATATATATATATATATATATATTAAAACATTTGTTATATAATAATATTTGGCTTAGTGATTTAAGTATTGAAAAAAAAAAAAAGAGAATCGTGAATTTAAATCTCTTTAATGACTTTTAATATTTCCTAAATCATAAATTTTGTTGGGGACTAAAATAGAATAATTAAAAGAAGGCATAAAATTGCAGATTGAATATTCTAATGGTTTTACTAAGTAACTCTTCATTCACAAATAAACCTTGACTATTAGATTTAAAATAAAAAATATAACTGATTTAAAATTATATCTGATGGTGAGAAATATGACAAGATCTCCTCACCTTAGTCACAGCCTCAGAATCTTTACACTTTGAGAGAACTTCACAAGAGAATCTAATTTTTTCTTTAAAATTTTGCCCCTCTTCACACATCTTTGTTAGTCACAGTCAGAGGTGCTTCAATTGCATTGAAAATCCTGCTAAGTGAAACTCCTTCAGTTCAATGCAATTTTCAACTCCTCTAGAGTGAAGAAATTTATCTTTTTCCACAAATTCGTTGATAACTAAACATTCCAAGAACAACATCACCCAGTAATCCAAAATTTATAGGACTGCATGTCAAATGTTAAGACCCTAAAGTGATTTCCACAAATGAACTTGTTGCAGAAGATGCCAAGGGAAGATACCTGAGGCAATGTGTTCCCCTTCACAAAGCAGCACTGAAAGGAGACTGGAAAGAAGCTAGGAAAATCTTGGACCAAGATTGGGAGCTGCTCACATCTGCCATAACAAAGGGTTGGGCCACAGTTCTCCACATAGCAGTGGGAGCAAACCATGTTCACTTTGTGGAGGAGCTGCTAAAGCTAATGCAGCCTGATGAATTGGAATTGCAAGACTTCAAGGGTAACACTGCATTCTGCTTTGCTGCAGCAGTAGGGAATGTGCAGATTGCTGAGATGCTGGAGAGAAAAAACGAATCCTTGCCAACAATCAGGGGTGGAGGAGTACTCACTCCTCTTCACTTGGCTGTTTTACAGGGAAGAACTGAAATGGCATGGCATCTCTTTCCTAAAACCAAAGATATATTTGAAGAGGTGGATTGGACTTCAATTTTCTTCATTTCTATAAACTGTGGCCTGTACGGTAAGCATTTGTTCTTGATAAATCTTGCATCCACACATTAAGGTTTTAAATGGTAGTTGTGATCACAGTTGTCGGAATTGTGATATTGCAAGAAATTCTGAACAAACACAGTTACAATTGCAGTTGTAAAATGTTTTTCCAAACCATGGTAAAATATGTTTTTCAAAAAGACTAACCATTTATAAAATATGTTGCAGATTTGGCCCTGGAAATGCTAAAGGAGAAGGACACACTAGCCTATGCTAGAGGTGACGACAACTTGACAGGTTTGCATGTCTTGGCTCGAACTCCAGGTTGTGGTTGCCAAAGTCCACGATGTAGAAAACACCTCCTACCTTTCTGTAAGTGAGATACAATTTTCCACTTTTGTGTTATTTAATTTATATATTTATCTGGTATCTTAGAAACAACAACAAGCAGCAATAACATATTGTTTGCACTCATTCTTGCTTTGGCAAACACTTTATGTTGAAGAGTTAAGAGCTAAATATATTCAGTTACAAGTAGCTATTCTTTCTTTCCATTCTACATCCATCAAATGGATCTTATATTGATAAGCTAGAAAAGTTGGTTTTTGTTCCTCATGTGTTTTCAGTGATTTTTTTTTTCTATAACTCTCAGATAAGGACACTCCTATTCTCAAGCTTGTAAAACGAATGTGGGATATAGTTGTTTCCCTGGATGAGCAAATGATGATGTATACCCTCTCGAAACCATCTCACGTAATATTTATTGCTGCAGAAGTTGGAAATTTTGAATTTCTATCCCTCGTCTTGAGCACTTACCCTGAATTGATATGGGAACTAGATACCAAGGATCGAAGTATAATCCACATTGCAGTTCTGCATCGTCATGCTAGTGTCTTCAATTTGATACATGAAATAGGCCCTATCAAAGAGTTCATTTTAACTTTTAAAGATGATGAAGGGAACAATTTACTTCATTATGCAGCAAAACAAGCAACACCAGATCAACTTAATATGGTTTCTGGAGCAGCTCTTCAAATGATGCTTGAGTTGTCCTGGTTTGAGGTATAGTCCGTGTTTGTTTTCAAAGCTTATTCTTCTTCTTTTAAGTATGATAGCATTTCATAACATATAAACATGTGTTCAACAAATTACTACTGAGAAAATCAAGGAAGAAACACTGAAAAATCTTACAGTAACAAAATTTGAGTCAGATCAAACCGTTGATAATAACATAACATGTAGTAATTTCTATTTGACCTGTAAAGTGATCAACCTATGTCAGTGAATTATGAGTATCTTGATGTGACAGGAGGTGAAGAAGATGATGCCACTATCATCCATAGAGGAACCAAATTCTATCGGCAAGATTCCTCGCCAGCTATTCAGCGAGGAGCACGAAGAATTGGTGGAGAAAGGAGAGTCTTGGATGAAGAGAACTGCGAAGTCATGCATGGTTGTTTCAACTCTGATTACTACAGGAGTTTTCGCTGCTGCATTCAGTGTTCCAGGAGGTACCAATGATGATAAGGGTGGAAGTCCCAATTACTTGCAGAAACCAGCATTCTTGGTATTTGCATTATCAGATTCCATTGCATTGATCTCATCATCAACTTCCATCCTAATTTTCTTGTCTATCCTTATCTCTCGATATGCTGAAGATGATTTTCTCACGTCACTGCCCTTAAAGCTTATGTCTGGTCTTCTGGCACTGTTCATCTCAATAGTTAGCATGATGGTAGCATTCAGCAGTGCCTTCTTTATAACATATTACGAAGGTGTAAAGTGGGTTCCTAACCTCATTTCTGCAATTGCTTTTGTTCCAATACCTGTATTTATATTTCTGCAGTTTCCCCTTTGGTCTGACATTGTGTATTCAGCTTACATCTGTAGTTTTCTATTTAGACCAAGTAAACGTATGATTCACTAGGAAGATTGGGTTGTACTACGTCAAGAATTTCACTTTTTCTAATGTTCTAATGCGTGTAATTAATGTTGTAAAAAAATAAGCATTATTCGTTGAAATAAGCTTTTGGTCTCCCAATCTTTTTTTGGAGTACAAATAAAATTGATTTTTTTTCCCTTAATTTATATTGTGTTTATGTTAAAATATTCTTTTTCCTCAATGTCTTGATATTTGGTTCAAATATATTAAAAAATACAAATTTTCTTGACATTCATACACAATAAATTTGAGACTTTGTTTAGTGAGAAATAAAAATGTGAAGGCTTAGTGAGCCATTAAGGTAATTTTTTTTCTTCATCTTATCCTAATTTAGTTAAACATCCCATAAACAAGTCTCAAAATTATTACTAATTAAACTATGAAAAAAATTGATTAGCCAAACTGTATCTTGGTTGCCTCTTGCATCAACAGTGAAATGCACAAAGTCCAAACAGAATGGTTTCATGTAAATCGAATCCACTGGAAACGAAATCAATGACAATCGAATCCACTGGAAACGAAATCAATGACAACATAGGCCTTCAAACCAACTTGATTGGTCTGATCATTTCTAATTCTACACGAGCAACACAACATATCTCAACGTGCATGCTTCTGTGTGGTTTATTCATGGTAATTAAGTTTTGCTTAAGGTCTATCATATTTAATTGCTTTACAAATATTTTTTATTAACATACTAATTGTTTTTACACGAGGCAGGTCGGTTCCCACAAGTAAGAGTATCTTCAAGTTTCTTTTCTTGAGTATCTTGACAATTCTTCCGTTCATTCAGATTTTCAGTTATACACAATTTCGGGAGAGGGTTTTGTATGGACTCTGACGCTCAAATCAGTGTGAGTCCAACTGAAAACAGGATAAGATTGGATCAAATAACAATACTTTGTTTCGTAGGACTCCTTTGACTTTTATAGTAATTGGATGGGCCCATGACCCATTATAGTGTTTTGTCTGATGTGTGCCATGTGTCAATTGATGCATAAGGAATCTGATTGACCGATTAGTTCTGAATCGGTTTTCTGAATGATACTTAGTCGGCTAACTCATTTGTGTGCAATTGTGTCTTAATTTAGGTAATCGATTCCCCATATAGTACACTAACTATTTTATAATTCTTGTAGAGAAAAAATGATGATTGGAGGCTCACCATGAGAAAAGAATCAACAAGAAATTTGCTTCAATATAAGATGATAGAAATTGTATATATTTATATTTAAATGTAATGAAAACATTTTTTATTAGAATAGACGGAAGTTGAAATTAAGTAATTCACTTCATTTCACTAATTTATTAATAAATTATTTCTAGTATTAAATATATGTTATAATTTTTCACGAACACACAATCTCAATTATAAAGAACACCTGAGAAACCTATTGGGTTAACTTTTATAAAATTTTAGTATAAATGACCTTAGATAGTTTTTTCACTTCACAAGTAAAGGATTTACACTTTGTTGGTTCATTAACTTATAACAATTTTTTTATTTTGTTTAGAACTCGTCACAGAACTTACTTTAAAACTCAGGTTGTTCCTTCTGATATAAGGATAGGTGTGAATTTATATTCCTCTCACAATTCATTATATATTTATAAAATATCTATCTCTTTCTATTCCAAAAATAAAAATAATTCTTTGAATATTACAATTGGCAATGCATTGAAACCAGAAATTCAATTCAATGCAGAAACACTCTTATAATATATATATATATATATATATGCATGCGTTTATCAACAAAATGATTCTCTAATAAAATTGACAATTGAAAAGTAGTATGCCTGTAATCATTTAGCTCACCGTATATACCTACTCATCAATTTACTACCCCCATACATTACAATAAGAAGTTTCCAATTTATTTTGGCCACAAAAAGTGTTTGCCTTTTACTATTTTTGCATATTTCCTTTTCCCTAACAAATTGGTTCAAATTTCAGACATAGAAACTTGTCTGTCATATTCATATATCTGTATTGCTAATTAATTACTATTCGTTTTGGGTCCAGACGAATAATTTTAGTTTTGGATAATGTTATTCTTTCTCATCACTTCATCCAAGGAAAAACCTAAGTATAAAGGGTATGGTAAGGGAACTCTAAAAACGCCCCTTGGAGGTTCTAGGGGGTCAATTAAATTTTATGCTGCAGATTCAACTGTCAGATTATGCAGCTACCAGATCTTGTATTATTTGAGTTTATCTTAATTTGCGTGTGAGACAAAACTTATCTTCCTTTTTTTATTGGAACACACTATTGTTTTCTTGATTCATGTACATGTGTAGAAAACACATGAAAAGTTGCCATTAAAATATGTGATCATGATAGTTAATCTCAGAATTTATGTTTTGTACTTTTTAATTTGCAAAATGGTTTATAAAATAGGTTGACCCTTATTTGTATATTTCAATTTGATTATATCATTCATTGACCTCAGATTTCCAACACTTTGTTTTCACATCGAGAAATGGAAATTTTGCGAATGAAGTAAATGATCTGATATGGACTTAGTGATAACCAGATGAAGTGATATTTTATTTTATTTTTGGTCTTTAAAAATATGTATGAAATAAAATTGCAGTGTAAAATGTGTTTTCCAGATCTGGAAAAGTTGAAGAAGATTAATGAGATAATGTGGTCCTTCTTTGAATGTGGTTACGCATTGGTGCAGAGTGCACGTAGAGTCTCACCAACATTTTCTTGGATTAAAATAAAGCAGAGAGAGGAATCGAAACATATCGAACCTCCACATCTCGATCATTCAACTGTTCTTGTTTTTTCTCTTTAAATAACAAATGACTCAATTCTTTGTTTCTGTTGTTTATTCTTTTCTCCTCCCTTCTTCAGCTCTGTTATTGCTCAGATATTTACAATTGTACTTCATCATAAATAGAAGTTCTAATTATTTTATAAATTTAGATACCTTTAATTAAATTCTTAGCAATACTTTTTCTTTTATGTATGCTTATAATTTATTTTTATCTAGGTATTTTATTTTAATATTTCTCGTCACTACGAAGAGATAATATGTCTTACTTAAGTAAATTTTGTTCTCACTTAAGAGAAAGTTAGGATCGAGGTTCAACAAATTTTCCTATTCGGATCCAACAAGTTCTTTTATATAAAAATGTTGAAAAACATGTGTTAAAATGTGTGAATAAAAAAGATCTAGATTTTCAAAAGAATGACTAAAAGAACGTTTTCCAAGACTTTCATCACAAATCAACCATCACTCATTAGATTTTGCTTCTTTAGGATAGTCTTGAGAATAAACCATCTATTATTGGCTTTCGATGTAGCTAGACTAAGACTCGTGTCCCAGTAAATTTTTATTTAGTTATTTTCTATGCCTAATTTTTGTATGGGAATTTCTACTCATTGGATTTTTATTGGCATTGAAAAATATTTTAAACCCAATAACAATATTAGGGATAAAATAATTTTAGTTACACATATAAAAAATCCTTAATTTATAAAATTTATTATTTGCTTGAATTGTCAACGAAATGAGATTACAAAAAAGTGACTTAAGTTTATTTTGCTAAAATAATTAAGATTTTGGATAATACATAGTGGGTTGATGATATAACTAAAAATTGGAGTAGTATTTAATTAATTGCATGAGAGGTGATTTAGTAAATTCAAACTTTGAGTTTTCATTCAAATTGAGAACCATATGCTTTTCACACCAAATATTCAACAAAATTATAAAGAATTTATATATTTTTTTGTCTTGGTATTTATTTCATTTTAATTATTGTAACAAAACTCAACTATTTTTCTTTTAAACTTTAATTAATACTCAAACTTTTTTTACAGAGTATTGTGCTAGTCTTTTGGGAGCTAGATACTTGAACTCACATTCATTTTACTAGTTAAAACTTAGTATACTTTAAAATAATCCCTAAGAACATCATTTCACTACTTGTATAAACTATTTGTTACTTTTATGTAAGTAATTTACTTTTTTTGTTCTCCAATTTTAATTGTTGCTCTACTTTTTCAATTTCTAACCCTCTTTTATGTTGGTATTTTTTTGGCTAGTTGTTTCTCTAGCTTTCTGTTTGTCAAATATTCAACACATGAGAAGAAAATCGGTTAATTGATTGTTTAAGGAGGAAGAAAAACAAAAAACAAAAACAAAAAGAAATAGTACAATAAAGGAGCTCTTCCTTAGGCAACGATGGTTTTGAGACAAATATGACAAATCAAGGCAACAATGGATTAATGTCTCCTAAACAACAACACAGTATTTTTAACGTATTAATACTCTGAAAAAGATGTGTAAATTAATTGATTTAATTTATTGACGACGGTTAGATAAATCAAGGAACTATAACTTGATATTTAAATGAATTAATTAGTATTTAAAATAACAAGTGTTGTAAGCAAAATTTTATGGTAGTAAGAAATTACTGTTGAATGAAGAGAAATGTTGTAAATGAGATATAAAGATAATGTATCGAGTGCAATCACAAGTACAACATAAAATAATCTCTACTAAATGTATCGAAAGATAAGTTACTTATCATTGATGGAGGAATACTCTATGAGAAACATGGATAAATCAAAATTGCTTAATAAATATATCTCTTCGTAAAAGATAAGTAGATCGTTGACAAAGTGTAGTGTAGATTTCGTACAAGAAAAGTAATAATATAAATGCATAAAAAATTTCTACATATTGGTTTTTTTTATTTTTTACTTAAAAGGGCAAAAAATTAAATTGCACTGAAATCCTATGACACCGATATTTGAAAATGACATTGAGAAACCCAATGTTTATATTCTTAATACAGATTTATATTCTATCCTTAGTAATTACTACATAGACGTTTAACATAATCCATGTGTTTTTTGGATATAATCATCTTTAATATATAAAATTAATTTAACATATTTAAATTAAAAAATATGTTTAATTTTTAGTTTAATTAAAAAGAATCTAAAAAATATTTATTTTGTTTAAAGTATTAATTATTATATTTTTGATAAAAAAATATCTAAAATCTAAAAGTGAAAAATAACTATAGATGGATCATACAAAGTACTGTAATTAATCCAGAAATTATCTATGTTATCAAGTATTAATGCAATTTTATGGAACTGGATGGATTAAGATTTGTGGCGATGAATGTTGGAAGGGTAAAGTTGGGGCACTTTTTTGACTGAAATTCAGGTCCTAAATCCCCGTAAAATGTTATTCGTTTCTGAGGTTGAATGAACTGAATCTTGCTTTCCACCCTTTAATTGCAATGCTAAAACCATTAATTTGATTCTCCACTTCCGATAATGACATTCACACTCAATCATCAATTCCTCATAACAAAAACAAAACTATTTACATAACCCACTATTCTATACTCTTTCTATTATCTCTAAAATATAAACTCCCAAAATATTCATATCTATACTATAAAATATATATATTAAAAATTATTATCATATATAGTATTTCTATATAATATCTTAAAACCTTATATTTCCAAAGTAAATAAAATAAAATAAATTAAAAATTAAAATTTATAACCCATAGTTGCATGGGAGCGTTATTTCCACATATAAGTCATAATTTCAAATAATAATTTGAAATTACAATTAACATTTTGAAATCACAAATTTGTTGCTTCAGTGACACATTAAAAAAAAAAGATAATTGATATAATTTTTTTTTTCGTTCTAGTCCACTAATAGTTTAAATACAAAACTTTAAAAAAGAAATAATCAACATTAACTTTCCTTTACTCAAATGTTATATTATCATTTGAGTGATATCAAAAGCTTTCTAAAAATCTAACTATTCAACATTTCAATAAAATCACTTATTGTTTCATCAATGAAAATTATAAAAAGGAGAAAAATTTATTTTGGTATCTCTTGTTCGAATATTAAATTATAAGCAACTATTCGAATATTAAATTATAAGCAACTATATTTGTTTAGGTAACGATATTTGTTGTAAGCAACGATTATCATTATTTGAACATTGCTAAAACAACAACTTGGTAAGATATGAAAAAAAAAAATCATAAAATAACAACAATCAAACAAAACATATTTCATTCAAACTCTCTCCATTTAAAGACTTTTAACAATTTTAAAATATCACACTAAATCTTAAAACCTAAAGCTCACTATAATTATTTCAAACTTACATTTTATTTAAAATTAATGTAATAGAAGTGAATGCATCTCTAAAACAACCTTCAATATTAAAATATCAAATTAACTCCTCAAACATATAACATATCTCAAAATAATTAAATAAATATAAATTATTAACTCTCCTAACTTAAAAGTAACTTGCATGGCAAGAAAATCAATAATTTCCACCAACCAAATCTTCAACTTGGATTAAGATTTTATATTATTTATGCAGTCTAATTATAAAAAAATGACTGATCACTAAAAATCTTAAAGAAAATACAAATTATTTTAGGAATTTAAATAAATGAAATTTAAAATAAATAAAAAATAAATTAATTTTAAACATTTTTTAAAACATATTTTTTATTTACTTTAAAATATATACTAATGATCTCTCATGATAAAAACACTTAGTGTACTTCATGCTCTTAAATATTATCTCTAAGTATTTAATCATTCTTTCAATTGAAATTAAAGTTGATATAGTGGTGTACCGACACAGTAGTTTATTACTCTTGCACTATTTATTATATGATAAATATATTTAATATTCTACAATTATTTTGAATCAACTACATGCGAAATTAATTTTTATTAGAATTAAATTTTCATATTAATAACTCATTTCATAATTAGAATTGTTTTTTTTTTTAATACACTTAAAAGTCAAGAATTTATGTTAGAAGTAATCATAATTAACTGTTTTAATAGAAGTTTATGTTCCATGTAATAATTAATTTGAATATGAAACTTTACATCAGAAAAATCAAAGAACCAACCATCAATATTATTGTTTTTTTATATTTAATTGATTTTCGTCATCCACATCCACTAGGGTGATTGATTCATTCGGGTTATCCAAAGCAGAACCAATGACTTGTTATGAGGGTTCCTAATGTTTTTGCAATATAGAATTTGATCCTATGAAAATGTTCATCCAACTTGTTTTGTCTTTATTAATTTGTTTTGTTGTTCGCACTAACTATACTTTCTAAACAGATTGATCCCAAATACATAACAAGGGACAAATACTACTTTTCCAATTAGTTCATTTATTATGTATAAAGATAAAGATGTTCGATACCTTAAGGGTGGTCACCATTGATTCAATATTGTTTTCATTGGTACAACAATCTAACATAAAAAAATTAATTTAAATACATGTTTTTCTTTTAATATTTTGAGATGTTTTTTAAGGATTAAATTATAATGAAATTTTTAGCTCATAGTGACTCTCAAATTACTATCTCAAGCTTGATTGAAACATTTCCTTTCAACAAAATTGTTTCCTTAATAACAAGTATTCTTTAGCCATATATATTTCCTCTACGAATTACAGTTCTCTTCGAATTTATATTTATTATAATTTTTTATTACTTCAAAATAATATATAAAAAAAATTAAAAGATTAAATAAATTTTTGGTACTTTCAAAAGTTTTCTCTATTAGAATGGGTATCTCCAAAAAGAGTTTCCAATATTTTTAATATCCAACATGTTAATTTGATTCTTATAGTTACTTTTATTACTTTTCAATTAACATGTAGAAAATTTTAACCATATCACATGTTTGTTGTATACATGCACATATATAATTATGATTACACATCAACATTGTTAAAAGTTTTTGTCAAGAAACAGATTAACATATTGGGTATCAAAAAGCGAAAAGAAATTGGAAATATCAATTTCAATACATGTTAATATTAGAGGTATTAAAAACTTATTTAACCTAAAATTAAATTCATAAATGGATAAATATATATACACGTTGTTAAAATGTATGAATATAAAAAAGAATTACGCCATTGTTTTAATCATACAAATTATCCTACAGAGTGATCACCAATTTAGTTTTTGATAATTATACAGATTTGTCTTTAAAATTAGTAAAACTTCTAAAAACTATAATAATCAGTCAATATATTCTACCAAATTGCAGTGAATAGTGAGATTGTTCCTTAAATAAATTAAAGACCAAAAAGTCTGTGAGAGTGCAAAAATTTCAACTAATTTAATATATGAAATCATAAATGGGATCTCTAAATGAAAAAAAGCTTAATTATATTTTTCTTCATAACTGTCAAAATTTTACAAATTTAGTTTTTTGGAGCATGGGAACAAAAAAGCTCAATTTCCTAAAACAATAGGGTTTTATAAATAAAATAAAAAATAAAATCTATACTTATACTTGTTAATATATAAATATAAATAAATAATTCCTGACTAATTATACTGTAATTAGTTATTTAAAAAGTATAATCAATTTTTAACAACAATATAGAATATTTAATCATATTTAAATTATAAATAAAATTTTTTAATAGTTTTTAAGTGGCTATAGATTTTACTTTACAAGCTGATTATCTAAAATTGATTTAGACTTAAAAATTCACTTTTTAAGATGGTATTAAAGTCATTTAAGAATCTATCATAGTAAAGTTGTTGGACTTATCCACCTACCCACTATCAGGTAATTCTTAAATATATAGTGACATACACAAGTTGGAGAGTCTCTATAAGATCTCACATCAACTATAAGTGAGTGCAAACCTTATCTTAAAAGCTGGTTTAGTCAATCTTAAAGTCTATTTTTTAACATATTTATTAGATAAATAATTATATATAGCATAGAATTTAACTTATATGTAATATTTGAGTATTCTACCATCAATATTGTTTACTTAATATTCAAGTATTCTATCATTAATATTATTTATTTTAGCACTGTTTTATCTAAGTTATTAAAAGACATTTTTGAAAACTAAAAAATAAAAATATATTTAAATATATTTAAATTGTCCTTAATCTTGACTATTAAAAGAATGTAAAACTATTAATTAAAAAAAATCTCTTTCTAAACTATTAAGAAAATATTATTTGATATATTATTTTTTATTAAATATATTTATGTCATATTATATATATATATATATATATATATATATATATATATATACTTTTTTTTTCATTTTTCAAAAACGAGTGGATTTTTTTATTAGTAATAAACAACCTAAAAATTACTCTCATTTTATACTTCTCTTTTTCTTTCCTAAACCAAACATGCTATTAAGCTAAACAATGATATCGATTAATATAAAAATTGTTTACAACATCACTGCATACACTATTTTCTCTACAAATATTAATTAAAATATTAACAATTAAGGACTAATTAGAATCTCCACCATTATTTTTTAATGACTATAATTCTCTTGATATTTTTCCTTGTATTAATATCTTCATTATAAGAGTAAAGTTACACCAGAGGAGCCAATCAAAAATTAACAACTCAACTTGTTATAAATCATCATATGAATCAAATCGACCTACAGTTAAAAGGTATTTGATGCATTTTGACCAAATTAAATCAATGGCAAGAAGGAAGTGATAGAACTGAAGAATACACTGAATATGTGTATACTGTTTTACCTTTTGGTAATGGAAAGATCATCAAGGTTACTGATCAATGTTGGGAATTGTCCAGTTGAAATTCTGTTCTGCTTTTAAAATGAATATAAGAAGTTAGTTACACTTTTCAGTAATTTCTGATACCCCACTTTGCAAAATGCAGTTTGGTGCAATGGGACAAGGTTTTTGAGTCTAATATATATTTTCTCTCTTCGGAAAGGAAGATTTGGCTATCTACATGTTCATATTTATTACTCCTGTGGGTGCCTAAAGTTTTTCTTCCGAATCCATTATAAGAATAGTTGCCGATCTTTTACTTGTGAATTTATGCCAGTATCTTTATCTAACATTTTATTATCACACTATAGATGCCAATAACAATATTCTACAATTTTAAGATGTTAAACTATTTAGTAATAGTTTGGGGCGGTTTTAAACCTCTGTTTGTGACTTGTTCAAGTTTGGTTGCTATTAGCTTTCATCTTTCTTCTGATTCTCTTGCATTTTTTTTTATATTCACTCCAAGACAACATTAGACAAAACTATTTTATTTGCTTATCGACCTGTGTTGTTTTCATTGTTCTGTACTTCGGTTGTGTCAACACAGAATGGTTCTAAAAAATAATGAAAACCACAAACCGAATAGACCAACTTGTGTAGGGCTGTTTCAACTTAACAGGTAATTTGGAGTTCAAGTCTTAGGAAAGTTTGTCATATATAATACTTTGGCTCAAACAAAACTGTTTTCTGTAGAGGATTTTGCAGTCTCAAAACAAAACAAAGAAATAACAAATCGTGACCTTGCATGGTAGCATTTGGACAAATTAGATTCAAATCTTATTCCTGAAGCCTTCAGGAATATATGACAGCACTTTATGTCATAAGGGTAGAATTTAGCCTAACCATTCTTACCTTTCCAATCTTCTTGTTCATTTTCTAGTTCTTGTTTTCTTCTTCCCTTCAACATTCTATAGGGTGCCCCTTAATAAGGATGAACCTCTCATAGATTTTTCATGTATGCTACTTCAGAAATTTGATCAGTTATTGAGCAACTCTTCTTGCTGTTCCAATCTCTTGTGGGGACATTTGGAGTGTCTATAAATGAACGAGTACAAGATTGATTGTGTTGGACGGATTCAACAGAGCTATGCCCTAAATGGGGATTTGAATTCAGAGTTTAGCAATTGTTCTAGTCAATATTTTGATATTATACAGGCTTCAAATATGGGAACTTGCAATCAGCCACTTGCTATGGCCAGTGGTGGGGGAGTGGAACAGGAACCACACATGGGCCAAACCAAATCATCTAGCAGCATTATCAGCCGTTTTGAGTCACCAGCTTCAGCCTTTTATGCAACAGAAATCTGCATGGGTTTCCCCCAATATGATAGACTAGTTGGTAACCCCTCTTTGATATCTCCATTATCTAAGATTACTGATGTGGAATTCCCTTTGTATCAATCTCCCAGGCAAAACCTTTTCTTGGCTTCATTGGCAAACCAACCTGCCCCCAACTTTGAGTTGCCAAATCCCTTGCAAGCAATGCTCCTATCTCATTTGAATAGTGATCAATGTGTTAGATCTCCTGAAAAATCTAATAAAATCCCATGTGGGAATTTCCCTGGCAGCAGTTTTCTTCCAATTGAACAACCTAAGTTGTTCATTGATGATGCTGCAAGCCCTTCAATTCCTTCTAAAGGAAATCAGGATCAAACAGTAAGTTTTTTTGACAACTCCATAAGTAGTTTTCTCTATTGTCCAATTGGCTTATGCTGTTATTGCTTCTTTTCTACCCTGCAGGATTCTTGTGGCTCATACAATTTACCTGCTGCACAGATTAGCTTCTCTTCTCAGCAAGAGATGCTGTCACCAGCACTCTCAGCAGGTAGCTTGTTAACATCTTCTGGAAACTCTACTTCAAATGGACCAGTTGTCTCAAGTAAAACAAGAATAAGATGGACTCAGGAACTTCATGAGCAGTTTGTTGAGTGCGTGAATCGCCTTGGAGGTGCTGAGAGTAAGGCCTTGTATTGATTCCTTTTTTATTTTGAAAACCATTTCCAAAACAAGTGTTCGAAAAGCCAAAAACTGGAAACAACAGGGAGATGTTTCCTCATCTTTCTGTTTTCATCTTGTTTAACCTCTTCATCGATTTCATCGTCTTCCAGCCGTAAGAGTAACCTTGTTTAATTGCATTTTGAGAACAAGACAGTTTCTGAAGATAGGAACTAAGCATATACTGATTAACTTGCTAAATTTTTCGTTATATAAAACAAACAACATCTGATAGTCTTCTTGTCTACTTGGTTGTAGAAGCAACGCCAAAAGCTATATTAAGGCTGATGGAATCAGATGGATTGACCATCTTCCATGTTAAAAGTCATTTGCAGAAATATAGAATTGCCAAATACATGCCACAATCAACTCAAGGTAATTTATTGGCACTGTTGCAGTGTAGTTTCTATAGCATGCCAAATATATTTTGGTGAGAATGTGGTTATAAACTAATGAAAATTGTTTAGTAGTTAATGTCTTCATACTTAGCCAGCTAAAGCTGAAAGGGTAAGATATGCTTTGTTGATTGAATACATTCAAGGTGTAGGAGGTTGAAATGAAACTACTAAAAAACTTGAATGTTTTTTTTCAAGTATGGTAGAAAACTTGAATTATTAAATGTCAACTTGAGTTTATTTCTCAGCTGGATGATAATGATTCATGAGATTACCAAAACTATTGAATAAATGTTGTTGTGGAAATGAACTCCACTGCTTTATTATTCTCCCGTTATTCATGATCTTCAATGCCCTTATGGTTATTATTGATTTTCAAACTACGCTATCATGTTGCAGGGAAATCTGAGAAAAGAACCAATGTAGAGAATGTGCACCTTGATGCCAAAACGTAACTCTACTTCCTTTTGCCTAGGCCTCTGTTACCATTCATGGTTATTTTAATATGTTCATAAGATGCTGTGACTCTAATCAACTAAATTTCTTGCTCTTCATTGGCAGTGGCTTGCAAATTAGAGAGGCACTTCAGTTGCAGCTAGATGTTCAGAGGCGCCTTCATGAACAACTAGAGGTATATCCTTGCTATATATCATTTACTTCCATGTTCTCCAAACCTTTCAGGTTCATACTTGCTACTTCATGCTTGTGTTTTATTTACAATGGAAAAAAATGAACTCCTTGGCAATTTTCTGAGTTCAAATTTTGTTTGAATTTACTTGACTGTTTCCAGATTCAGAGAAAATTACAGTTAAGGATTGAGGAGCAAGGTAAGCAGCTGAAAATGATGTTTGACCAGCAGCAGAAGACAAGTGATAGCAACTTGAGCACTCAGAATTTGAGCAATACAACTAATAATGATAGACCTATAAGTTCTACAGATGTTCAGGTTTCCATTTCTGAAGGGTCTGAAAAATTCCTCATTCCTTCCAACATAAGTTAGATTTCCAATCTCATATGTTCATAGCTCTATTCATAAGTAATTAATTTCAGTAACACAGTGAGCCAACAAATCATACTTGTAAGAGAGTCAAACATCACCATACCATTTCATTTTGGGAAGAAAAACACTCTTGTTATCCTTCAAGTGCAAACTCAATAAATTTGTTCATATAAGATGAGTGTGCTACTTTTATATTACTTGAAAAACACATCACAATTTGCTCATTGTAATTTTCATAAATAGAGCCTTTTTAGTTTCAGTTCTGCAGAGTCTTGTTCTCTTGTTTCCTCTGCATTTCTTAATATTGACGGCATTCAGTTACTTTATTACACAATTCATGATATAACAATTCCTTGTGTAGTATATCTATACTTTGTTATCCTGTCTTATTAAATAATTATGCATATACAATAGAATAAATAGATTATTTATTAAAAAAAATCTGTTTGTAAGGTCCTTAAATAACATTAATATATAACTTCATGTAATTTTGAGAGTTTTCTTATAATATAATATTAGTAAACAAGTTAAATTATATTTATATGAGCCAAAATTAAAAACAAAACTTATTGTCAGTATTATTAATAATAATACGTTATGTGTATTACAAAAAAAATATTATAGTAAAAATAAAAACTCTAACAGAAAAGTAGTTTGAAAAAAAAATATTTGTTTCAATTAAAAAAAAATCAACTTTTATCTAGTAAAAGTATGTGAAAATAACTAAGAGAAAAAAAATTAAAATGTAATAGACTACAATTCTTTATATTAAAAAAATAGTTTATGTTTCAGAAAAAATTATCAACTTAATCCGAATTCAAACATTTAGCTTTTTTTATAAGCCAAATTTTTTCAATTAAATAGCTGGAAATTACATTTTTTGAGCTGTCCCAAATATGCTATGAAATTATTTTAGATCATTTTGCACGTTGGTGTCAACATTATGATAGTATTTTTCAATTTTATTAATTGATATAAAAAGTTTCAGTCCTCGTGTTTCATTCTGTGCCATTTTGTGAAGAACTTTCAGTGAAAACTTTTTGTTTTTGTCAATAAAATTATGGAATTATAAAAAGGTGAGCATCATATTTAAAAAAGACCAGAATATTTCTGTCTTATTTTATCCAATCAAGCTATGGGACCCTCTTTCCTTTTTCTCTATCTTTTTTGTTAATTAATTATCAAATTTATGATAAAAACACGTCTCTTACTCTAGCCACTGTTGAAGCATATTCATGCAAAGTCAAACAAGAGTGGTATAAATGGATAGCCATCAAAATAAAAATATAATTAAAAAAAATCGGAATTTGTCTTATTACCTTGTATGTGGACTACTTCTACCATATTTGCAATTGATTCTATGATAAGTATGAAATCCTACTTACCCCACACGAAAATACATTAGGGCACAATTGAATGATTTGTATAGAAGGCTAGATTTGATTTTTTTAACATGTGTGACAATATCTCTTTTAATATAAATAATTATGGTATAATCCATATTTATTATTATTATTATTATTATTATTATTATTATTATAAAACAATATAATATCCTAAATTTGATATTGATATAATATATTACAAATACATATTATATATGTATTTAACTATAATAAAAACTAAAAACTAAAAACTAAAATGGATTAACTTTTATTCTATCCATTTAGTCTCTGATCTAAACAGACCTAAGGTTAGATCATAAAAAGAATAATAATCTAAATTAAAGCATCCAACTCATTTAATACATGGTATAAATAAACTTAACTAAGTTGGCTCTTAGGCTTATAATTATAGACTTAAGTGACTTAAATTTAAAAAAATATTGTTTTTAATTTTTTTTTAAGTTTTCTTATCAAACTGAATTAGACTAATTTTTCTTGACTTTTGAATTAAATCAATATCATTTTTTTCACTTGACAAAACGTGGATGAGAAACAATAGGGAAGTGGGTATAATTTTTGTAATTTAAAAATTTTGTGTTTGTGCCAAAAATTTATCCCATGATGGAGGATGTCACAAAATTTGAAGTTTGTCTGGTGATTCTTTTTAAATCAAACATGAAATGATTATAATTGTCCTATTATATACCATATTTTTAACAAATTAAATGGACTTGTACTTAATATCTTAACAAAGTATTTTCATTTACTTCTTTCTATTGAGAATATATGTAAATCATTTTGCTATTTTTTTTACTGAGAAAGAATAAAGGTGTTTTCTTTTTATGAATGACGACTTTATAATAATTGATAGTGCTCTCTTTCTTATTTTTATTAAAATTATTTTTTAAAATTATAAACTAGTAACATAATATCCAATCAAAATTTATAAAATAATTTTAACATTAAATTGATATATACATATTTTATTATTAAAGTGAAAAATTCTAATAATTAAAAAGATTGGTTCATTAAGTTTTATCTTAAAATAACCACTATATTTTAGATTTTTTTTATGTCTTCTCTCTAAAGAAATAACTGCATCCTTTATCAAATTAATGATTCAAAAATTACCTTTTGAACTTCGGACAGTAATTAGAGTTAAATTACTCAATCATATTCTTGATTATAATAAATTCATTTCTGTTCCTCTTTTAGTTAGTTTTTATATTTTTTATATATACTAGATAAATATGTATTACATATGAGATATATGATCATGGAATAACTTTATTAGTTCAGGATTATAATGATATAGTTAGATTGTTGTTGATCAAAATTTTATGATATATGTTAAGTCATATATGTTTTCTAAGGAGTTAAAACTCTTTTTTAATACCCAGTTTTCCAATTAGTTGTCGTAAACTAAATTTCATAAAATACTTAATATTTTATTTTTATTTATTTTTAATCAGCAACAACTTAATCTTTTATTTAAGATAAGAATTTTCAAATACTTAATTTTTTAGTTAAGATAGGAATTTTTCAAGAAAACGAAAAGAATTAATCTTTTCACAAAATCACGTACAATATGACTCAAACAAAGAGGAGGAAAAATATATAGAAAGAGTTGTTAAATACTCCATCCCTCACCTTTATGTCCAAACAAAGATGAAGATTAAAGTAAAAAAAAAAAAAAAAAAAAAAAAAAAAAAAAAAAAACAAACAAACTATTAAATATTCTTATATCCAAACAAAGTTATTTTTGTAACTGACATATAAAAATAATAACAAAGGATAAGTACAAACAAAAATAAGAATAAATTAAAGACATTTTAAAATAATAAAAGTATAGACTTTTATTTTAATAAGATATGATATATTTTAAAACTTTCATATTATTTTTTATTTAAACATAACACATTCTTAAAATATTTAAAATTTTAAAACACACATTTTTATAGAATGGCACGGATTCAATTATATTACACAAATAATTGATTTCACTTTTTATTTCTCATGCGTTGAAATAGATTTAGAGAGCATTTCTAATGTAAAAGTTATATAAGGCGAACTCTAACATGAATAATTAATCGTTCTTATATATGATAAAATTAATCAATATGACCTTTTATGACCTAACATTTCTAAGATTTTAATTATTACTTCAATTCTAGTATGCAATTCATATTATAATTCAATTTCCTTATGAAATCTCAGCCCAACACAATGGATATTAGATTCTACAATTCTTATTATTTCTATACTTCTCAAAATAACATTCAATTCGTTATTTTCATCTCAATTCAACATATACATAACTATCACTAACACTATATCTTATATTCTTCATTTTACACAATTATCAATTTCCAAAACTCCATTTTTAGTATAATTGTCATATAAAATATTTAAACACATCATTGAACCAATTCAAGCTAATGTAATATCCAATTTTAGACCTAAAACTTAAACATAGGAAATCAAGTCAATTCAGCATACATTTCTCTTATCCGAAAGTCATAGATTATATATTCCTTTATCTATTCAAAAGCAACAACACCTACAAAAGTGTTCCAATTTCACATAATTGAAGGGATATCCTAACCTATACCAAGGATATCTATTTAATAATTTAATCGCATCATTAAAGCTTTAAACTAACAAATATCTATTCTAAAACATGAAACATCACATACAGTATCTCTAACTAGAGAAGAATGGAAGTTATGAAAACTGACCTAAGAAAAATAGTAGAAATTAAACTTACTTTATTCTAATTTTTGATTGGATGATTTTATTATACTCATTGTCACAAGCCTAAATATGATCTCTGATTTTCAATTTGGTGAACTTTAAGATTAAAAATCTAGAGAGAAGTAAGAAAAGAAAAAAAGTATTTTCTAAAAGAATAATGAATAACTTAAAATAAATCCAAGTTAAATAACTATTATTTCTTTAGACACTTTTTACTCTTATCATTAAAATATTAAAGTATTAGTTTTAGTTAAATCATTTTTATTCTTAAACAAATTCCATACTTTTATATCTTATATTTGGTTTGGACTAACAATATTTAGTGTACTCTTCTTTTGAACCAATTTGAATCAATTTTTAAATTTTAATAACAACCTTGTACTTTTAAATTAGAGAGAATAAAAATATGTAAGATAAATAAAAAATATATTATCTTACAGTGTAAGTATAATATTGATCCTAATAATTACGGTTTGAAGTCAATTAATTGAGAACGAGAGAAGATAAATTAGGACTTGAAGTACATTAATAATTAATGTAAGATAAATGAGGAAAAATTGACTTCGGTAACATATGTCCTGATTTTCACTCATTAATTTTTTTTACATAAGCTCATTTAGCATTAGTGAAGATGAAATTCACACTAATATGTTATTAATTTAAGTGACTAATAAATGCACACTACTTCTGATAAAAATTACTCCTAATAAAAAAATATTTCCTTGACACTTCTAAGACACAAAATTTTGTGAGACACAAAATTTATATTATTTTTTTACACTAAATTTTGTGAGAGATAATGAAGACACAGATTATTTTTCATTTTTTATTTAATATTTCTTAGCGGTTAATTTAGAGTTGACAGATAAAAATTTAAATTGTATTCAACATCGCATTATTTCTTGATTCGCCAATTATTCGAATTTCTGTAAATAAATAGCATTCTAAATCTCATTAATATGAAACTTGCGATTTTTTTTAACAGGTAAAACACACTGGTTAAAAAAAGTGTGTGTGGATTTAAATATCTGCTAGCCTTTTTAACCAGTACATAGTCGGTTCAAAAGCAACTTCACTGGTTATTTTCAAGATTAATATTTTGTTTTGGATGTAAATATGGAAAGTGAGAGAGTAAAAAAGAAAAAAGTAAAAGAAAGTAAAAAAAAAGTTAAAAGTAAAACTATTTGAATTAAAAAATGAAAATAAAAAAGGTGATATAAATTTTTTATTATTTATAATTTTTTATTTTAATATATTTGTAAGTATTATTATTAAGATTCAAAATATAAGTATTAATAAAGTATTTACAATATAATTATATAAAAATACAATATATTATGCTGGTACGCAATCATTGTATAACATAAATATTATTACAATATTTACAATAGATATTAATATTAATAATGCTTTGTCCAAAGGTTCTCACTCGACGCACAAAAGAGAACTTTGTGTATAAAGGTTGATTCTTAGTCTTTTAGCTTTTTCTCTTATTCTTTCATACATGTCCAATATTCTCTTCATCATGAAATCGTTTCACCGTGATGTGTCATGGGGTATTGAGTTTTCAATTAACAACAAAATTTATTTCTATTGTATCTTTAATCATGTACACAACATACCCTTTTAACACTCATTAAAGGGAAAAAATATGTATACCTTTTTAATAGTGTTGGTTAAACTAAGAATATTAAAAAAAGTCACTATCAACACTAAATTAATTATATAAGGTTTATGTCAGTTAGATCGATGTTGGATACAATTTAAATTTTTATTCATCAAATCTAAATTAACCTTCAAAAAATATTTAAAAAAAGTAATTTGTATACTAAAAACAATTTTGTTATTAAAAGTGGGTTTATAACATTCCTCACAAGCCAAATATGTAGTAATCGAATAAATTATGTAGAAAGGATTTATTGTGAGCATGATGAAAAGTGAGCCAATTTATTATATTTTTATAAATATAAAGGTATCTTTTATAGATAATGTTACTATTCCTTTATCATTTATTCATATTTTTATGAAATTAATGGTGGGAACGTCTTTATAGGTGCTCTAACTTCAAAATTTGATTTAAAACCTAATTTAAAAGGACCACTCAAATACTCAATTCAATCCTACACAAAATTATCTTTGTATAATAAACAATCTGTGTCTTAATTATCTTACACAAAATTTAATATAAAAAGTAATATGAATTAAATACAATAAAGAGATGCCTTAGCTTAATCGGTGTTAAGGAAATATTTTTTTTATTAAGCGAATTTTTTTACTAGAAGTAGTGTCGATTCATTAGTCACTTAAATTAATAATATATTAGTGTGAGTGTTCATATTCACTAGTGCTAAATGAACTTATGTAATGAAAAAAAAAAAATAATGACTTAAAATTAGAACTTGTGTCACCGAAGTCTATTTTTCTTCATTCTTAACAAACTTCAAGTCCTAATTTATCTTCTCTCTCTTTTTCAATTAATTAACTTCAAATCCTAATTATTAGGATCAATATTATACTTACTCTGTCAGATAATATATTTTTATTTATTTTACAAATGATTAAATTTAGTCACCAATTAGTCAAATAATTGGTATCTAACATTAAATATTAAAATTTGTGACTTATATCATTAAATTCTAAATTAGTATTTAATTAGGTTTAGAGACTAATTTAAAATCTAATGATATAGGTCACTAAAATTTTAATATCTAATATTAAATACTAATTATTTGACTTAATTGATCACTAAATTAATCATTACTTTTATTTTATAATTATTTAGCAATCAAAGATAATTTAGTCACAATTAATAACTATTTTATTTGAAAGCTAAAAATAAATTTCTAAAGAACATTTTTCTTCTTATAATAAAAAAAGTATAAACTTGTTATTAAATTTTAAAAATTGATCCCGAATGGGTTCAAAGGAAGAGTCCACTAAATATTGTTAGTCCAAACCAAATTTGGACATCCTGATAGATCATATAAAAATTATTAGTTACCTGATGGATTTTGTTTTGTTCATATAGATATCTTTATCAATTACAATGAAGTTAAACTCATATTTTAGTAAATTAATTTAGAATTTGTATTCATAATGTTAAACATAATTATATAACCCAACTCCCAAGCATCCCTAGGAAATAGTAATGGTACATTGTTAAACTCCATGCTTCTAGAAATATTAATTTTAAGGACACAACCATCACTATTTTTAAGTTAATATCGTTTTTAATGCTTCGCTTTTAATTATCCTTTGGTTACCGTAAGTATACATTCACTAAACAATTTAAAAATATCAATATTTTAATTATTTTTTTAATTGAAAGTGTGAATATATATTATTATATTATTAAATAAATTATAAACAGATTTTTTTTAAGTTGTGAAAGTATAATTTTCTTATTATTCTGCGTTCGACAAATAATTTTCTATCCATTCTTTTATTAAGTTGTACTCCCACAGTAGAGATGCTGTACTGCAAATGAAAGTAGTACTAACCCTCCTCATTTCTTTCTTTTTTACTTCATTTTTTTTTCCCTAATGAAACTACAGTGAAGCCCACACACACCGAACACATTATACAACTATCGAATACTTTTTACAGTAAGAAAAAAAAAACATAATATACATTTTTTCATAAATCAAAATTATAATATGCAAAAATTAAAAATAAATTTTTAAAAACTATATTAGAGTTTATACAAATATACAGACTAACTTTAATTTTAAAAAATCATTTTATTTTTTTATTATTTTTTTATTATTATTTTATTATTTTTTTATACTTATAAAGTAGCTCGTTAAACTTAGAATCTACTCACTTGCTTACTGCCATTTATCCTCAGAAATTAGCTTACATATATATAGATATATATATAGTATTTGTAATATGCTTAAAATTACATAGCATTTTTATATATAGACATCAAAGAACTAAAAGTTTTCATCAGTAAAACTACAACTATGTATTATTGTTCAGAGTTGAACGGAGTTCACAGCAGTGTGGCCAACGTTGGAGGCCCAGAAAAAAACATCTTCAACTTCCAACATCATGAGAAACATCTGTTTGATGTTCCCGCTTCATGTTTGAATTTCGATTCGCAAAATTTTCTGTGTCAGTCTTCTGGGGACCACTCGGCTCCACTGTTCGGAAGTGTTCTCGATTCCTTCTTTTCCAGCGACGGAGACACGTTCTGTGAAACGTATGGTGAACTTCACGAGCATTTCAGAAACAAGCAAAGTAACATCTTGGAGGGTGATGCTTCTGCCCCAGTTAATCGGGTTGGTAATTGATGTTTGTGTTTGCTGTTTTGCTTTTGAATGAGATCTATGAATTTGATATTGGCCTTTTGTTGTCTCAGGTTGAGGTTGTTTGTGCCACTTCTGGAAACTCAGCTTCTAGCATGGTTCCGACGAGGAAAAAAGGAATAAAATGGACCAAAGATTTGCATGAACAGTTCGTAACAGCGGTTAATTGCCTTGGTGGTGCTCAAAGTAAGTTAGGTTAAAATTAGAGGACAACAAATAATCATAATCACTTATATTAAAAATATCAAAATTTAGAAACTTAACTAAATATATTGTAAATTTCAGGTTGGTTGGATAATTTTTAAGAGCTTTCAGTCTGATTTCTTAAAGTTTCTAAGTTAGAACAAATTATTGGTGAAACATGACAAATTATGAAAAATATCTAGAGAACAATGGTAAAGATATCTAAGGAGTTGCATTTAACTTTGTATAAAATTAAAACTACAGAGAACAGAAGCTACAAATTGTCATGGAAATTTTCATTGTTTGGTTTTTTTACAACTTGCAGAAGCAAAGCCCAAGGAGGTGCTGAAGATGATGAATTCAAAGTCCCTGACAATTTTACATGTTAAAAGCCACTTGCAGGTTGCAATCTTTTGTTAACGAATTAGCATTTTGTTCATGTTACTTAGTAGTATAACAGAATTGGCATAATTTCGGTGCAGAAATATCGATCCACAATGTACGTGAAGAAAACTTCCAAAGGTATGAATTCTTGTTCAATGTGCTCACGTATAGCAGCAATGCATGCCTTGTTTTAAAACTGGAACATGTGATTAACAGTTATCTTTTTTGTCATCTTTATCGTGCTTATTAGTCTCAAATATTACTTAAATTAATAAAAATATTTGAATAAATTGCATATATACTTCTATGGATAAATCACCACCCACTGTTCTCTTTCCAATGCAGAAGAAGGGCGCGAAGAGATTCATGGCAGAGACATGGTGACTGAACTTCAACAGAAAATGTAACGTGGAATTCTAGACTAATAAAAAATTCTTATATAATTTTTTAAAAAATTCTTCTAATTTTGTTATGTATAATTGTAATTTGTGAAGTTAATTTTAGTTTTGTTTATCATATTTCTCTTTTCTAGCAGCTCCGTAAAAGAACTGGTCCAAATTTATGATTATTTTTTTCTCACAATTACTTGCATATAACTTTATACAAATGTTTCTAAACGTAATTGAATGTTTGTGGCAGATGTATGCAAATTGAGGAATCACGACAACTGCAACTTGAGATTTCGAGGGGTATTCAAGAACAATTAGAGGTGCGTAGGAATTTTCATTTTCAATGGTTCAAATTTCTAAAATTTGTGAATGTTATGATACTAAAAAGGTAATCCTTCACAGCTTCAACGAAATTTGGAGATGCTAGTCCAAGAACAAAGGAAACAGGTCAACGAAGCAAAGAAAGCAAATTGAAGATCATAACTAAAGTTAATATCAGCATTTTTTTGTCATTTTGTCATGCCATCAACCAAGAGTAAGAGGAATGTGTCAACATATTGAAGCAAAAAGGTGTTTCTATGGGCTTCATCGCGTCATTCTCTGATAATTTTGCATCGCTTTCTTTTACATGATACGACATCTTTTGTCTATATTCAAGTGTCGACATTTTCTGTCATGGTAGTGTTGCATCTTCAGAATCATGTCGCCATCCTATAGTTATTATGTTTCTATTAAAAACCATGTTTTGTTATGTTAACTTTCTAGGGTATTTCTTTAATAACTTTTAATTAGTATAAATAATTTAATATTTTTTGTCTGGTAATGGAAAAAATATAAAATTAAAAATAATAAAAGGAAAACTTAATTAATTTTTAAGTACCTCTTGAGTATTTAATTGAGTTTCTACTGAAAAAAAAATCTTCTACACTTAAAATATTTTTTTACATTTAAATATTCTGTCGTTTGAATTTTATTGTCCAAAAGAATAACATACCTGTTACTTTTATTTTTTTGTTCTTAATTAATGATCAACTTTTATTTCTTCAACGATCACTTTCAGCTCATTTATTTTCTATCTAATAGCAAATTATAACTGGTTAGTTAGAGGAGATTGAAATGAAAAGATACAAGCTAATCCGCAAATTAGAGATAAAAAAACAAAATTAATGGTCACATCATTTTATTAATAACAAAATCAAACATAATTTTATTAACTATAAAATCAAACAATAAAATATTTAGACAAAAACAAAATACTTTGAACATTCAATAAAATGAAATTTAATAAAAATTCAATTAAAAATACTCAAATTTATAAATCATTTTAAACTTAATTAATCTTAAAAAAATTGAAATTATTCATCTAGGAAGATATTTTGTTAAACTTTTTTTAATTAATTTTAAAATAAAATAATTTGTTTTCACAGTTTTAAAAGTTTAGCGAATAAATGTATATCTAGTTTATTTTACTTTAAGAATAATAGTTTTTTTTTTTTAGAAAAATCTTGAAATAAAATATTACTTTCTAAGAAAAGTTTAAGTATAACAAATAGATAAGTGTGACAAACAAAAAAATAGAATAATAAATAATGTGTTTCTCTATTTTATTTTCTTTTCAAATGGTTACCGCTATATATGAATGTTCAATTCCTAAAAATTGTTCCATAATGAATGGCAGATAAGGTAATTATGCATCAGCAAGTTAATTCTCACCATGTATTATGGCTTGCAATGGGATGTCACACCTGCAAGTTCTCACTTCTCATATTTCATTCCTAATAATTTGTAATCTTATCCAAAGTATAGAAATGGGGATGCAATTTGATTTTATATGCAAGATACACAACGTGTCCAAAATTATTATCGGTGTCTAATGTTAAATTTAGTTATTTATAAATATTGTTGTATAATGTTAGAAATTTTGTAAGTGTTAAAATCCAATTTAAGTTGTCATGTGACTGTATAATTGTAATTATAATAAAATAAGTAGAGTGATTTTTATATTGGGGTGGAACTGTGCAATACCATAATTAAACTTAGAAAGAAGGAATGAACAAGAAAAGGTTTTTTCCCAAAGTAAGGGCACTCAAGCCCCAAAGTAGGGGACTTCTCCCAATTAAAGTTGTAGTAGGGACACGAACATGCCCCTATTCCTCCAAAGAAGTAGAAAAATATTATTTTATAGTTTCAGTGTTTCAGATGCATGAAAAATAGATTGAATGTATATAGGTAAAATCTACAGTAAATATTAAACATGGATATTAGCAAAATAATATATATATATATATATATATATATATATATAATTATTGATTTTTTAATATAATAAATATGAGTATTATGATATTCAATTTATGGATATCCATATTTTTTATAACTTTATTTAAATATTTTAGAAAAATAAATTAAAAATAAAGTTATTAACAAAAAATATTAATCAATGAAAAAGGATTTATAATTTTTTATTTTTTTGTTATGTTTATAATATTAAATTTATTAACATTTTTAAAATTTTATACTGTATAAAGCAACTTATTTAAATTTCTTTTTTTAAAGTTAGATTTATTTGTACTCATATTTATTATATAACTTTACTTAGATTATACTTTAAAATATTTTTTTATTTTATATTTAAATAATTATTTTTAAGTAATTTTATTTAATGTTTAATCCACAATTATCTGTTGATATAAGAAAAATCACCAACATTTTTATGTGGGTGGAGTAATAAGATGAGTAGTGGGACACACTTTTATTTTGACTGAATAGGTAGGTGTAAGAAATAGAGAAAAAGTAAAGGAAGTGGGGAATAATATTCAATAATTGAAATAAGGTTTCCTATATTGTATTTGAATCTTTTACAATATTTAACTTGGTTTCTAAATGAAAACATTGTAATAAATTTATAACTTTTATAATTGGATTACAAAGTTATGATACTTTTATTAATTTTAGAGATCTAATTATAAATTTTATCGGTAATCAAACTCTAACTAATTATATATATTTTTTAATTTAAAAAACTAATTAAAAATGATAAGTTATGAACGTATTATATATTTAAATAATCCATTTTTTATGTTTATTTGGAGTTGGTTTAAATTTGTGGAATTACAATTGTAATGAAAAAAAAAAAAAAAACTTAAAGAAAGGATAATCTGTGTCCCTACAAAAGAAACAAAAGCATAGAAGGGAGGTCCTTGAACAAGAGAGAAAATTCTTTTTTTTTTTCTCTGGCCTTTACATCCTTCCAAATAAATCTCAAAATGCAACATGAAAGTTTGGGCTAAGAGTTTGCTTTGAAGTTAAAAATTAGTTAAGATATTTTAGGAAGATGTAAAGATATAAGAGTACTTAAAACTTCAATACAAAATACTATAATCAAGTTTATTTTATTAATAATTATATATTTTATATTCTAACTTAATTTTATTTTATATACTTATATTATATTCAATGTTATATATATTATAATTTTTATTTTTATATGAAAATATATAAATATATTCATTAAAAAAAATATGAATTAGCTATTCAAAACTTTAAAATAAAATAATTAAAGTTTGAATTGAATAAAAAAAGAAATTATGGATAAATTTATAAAAATATACAAAAAGAATAAATTAAAAAATACATATGAATATTATTTGAATGAAAACAAAAATGAAGAATAGTCAAATAATATTATAATTATAATTCTTAAACTCATAATAATGAGAAAAAAATTACAAAACTAAATTATTATACTATTCAAAATATATATTATTCAAGTTAATGGAAAATTATTGATATAGAGAAACTTTTTAGTAGATTTAGAATAAGTAATATAAATTTTCTTAAAGATAAATATTCTTGATATTTTTTTTATTTCAAATTATATTCAAAATTTGTTTAATAGAGAGAAATATGAAAAAATATATTAATTTATTTTTAAAATTAAATATCTTCATATTATAGGATTGAAAAATAATAAATCAATTAACACTTTTAATTATATAAAAATAAATAAATTTTTTCTAATATATATATATATATATAATATGAAATAATGTTAATAATTGTTTTTTAAATTAATTTTTTTAAAACTTAAATTAATAAAATCTTATTTAAGATTAACTATATATTGATAAAAATTAAACTATATATCAATAAAAATAAAAAAAATTATCTTTGTTTTTTTTAAAGAGATAGGTTAAACAAAACTAATTATAATAATTTTACATTATAAAAAATTAAAAAATAAATTTTCAATAAAAATATCATTATTTTAATAAATTATTTGATTAATTTAAAAAAAAAACTCACTTTTTAACTTGCTCTAAATCCCTTAAAATCTTGATTCGTTATTACTCTAAATGCTCATATAACATAAATTATATATACAAAGAAAATTAGAATTAATATGCAAAGTAAGTTCTTTAAATTCTATACATAAACTTCGCATTCATAAAAAGCTCATAAAAAGTTTTAAAATTAAATGAAACAAATAATTATGTCAGTAAGATCTTTATAAAACAACAAATTATATTCTAATTTTATTAACTATGACCGTTTAAGATAGTTTTTCTTATTCAAATTTTATTTATCAATAATTATTAGCTTGAATGAGAGAAGTGTCTACACTTATAAACTTTTATAAAATGAACTTTTTTCTCAACTAAAATGTTTTTTCGAGTTTCCTTACTATTACGGGACGTGATTACATTTTGAGAAGGACAAATAAGACGTTACATTACTTAAAAAATTATATTTGATTTTCTATAATATTTATTAGATTTTCATTTCTCATATTTTATATTAATTAATTTAATTTTCATACATATATTATTTTAAAATTATTTTATATATATATATATATATATATATATATATATATATATATTCGTTTATATACGAATTTGTTTTTCAATTTAAAATTATTATTTATGTTTTCTTATTTGAAAATAGTTTATTTTTAGTTCGTAGGGTTATTTCTTTTAAATTATTTAAAATCCCTTTATAAAGAGAAAAAAAAGACTGTTTAAAAATTATTTATTTTAAATTTAAAAATAAAGAATTAGATTTTAAATTGAGAAACTATAAATATATTTATATATTTTAAATTTATGATAAATATATAAAATATTTTAAATTTATATAAAAGGATATAACTGATAAGATAACTATTAATATTATTTTAAACTTTTGAAATTTTTAAGGGAAAACAAAATTGTCCAAAAAGAACTAGAAAAGAAGATATAGTATTGTTTATTTTGTTTGATAACATCATTTTCAGACACATAATTTGCACTTTTCACGAAAGAGATAAGTTAACGTCATACAATCACTTTCTTATCTGGTTTGTGTTTGGATGAGATACATCAAAAGCACATATAGATAATAATCAATATTTTGCATTATTTTGTAACAACAAATAGTTATTAAAGTAAAAATAATAATTATCTAAATATTTATTTAAATTCGTATAATCTTTATACGGATAAAATTTTAATATATATATATATATATATATATATATATATATAACAATTATTAAAATTATATAGTACTTTTACTGTAAAGTTATCATCACTATTTAAAATATTTTTATAACATTAAAATTAAGAAATAAACTAAATCAAAAGAGAACCCATTTTATTCCTATTTTATTCTAATTTGGATAGACATGTTTTGCTATGAGTTTTACGAAAATAACTTTGTATTTTATGTTTCTTTTCAAATAAAAATGAAAGCATAGTATTTTCATTTCATGTCTCTATTTCTCCTCACACGAATAAGATTACGAGGCTTACATAATTTACATGGCTTCCTATGTTTTAAATTTCATTGTTATTATTATGCACATAAAATGAATGTGCATATTTAAAACATGAATTATTGATTTAAAACTATTGACAAAAAAAAAACAATGATTGAGATTTGATGTATATATAATAAATAATAAACGATGAATGTATTATACTATTAAGAATTAAATTTTTGAACGTTAAGTTTATTTATTTTAGCCGACTCAAATTTTAAATAAAATTGTTTAAATAGTTACTTTTTTTTTATAATTTTCAACTTAACATAATAGTTGATTTATAACATCACAGACAGAAACACGTACATCATCCCGCATTTTTTATTTAATTGACAAAATTTCAACTATAAAGTACAGGAGAAGATAATTTCTCTTTCTTTCTTTACTTGAATGAGTTATATGAAAGAAATATAATGAACTAATTTAATTTTAACAAAATAGTTGTGTATTTTACTTCATCCAGGTAATAAATAGATGTATATATTATTTTAGAATTAAAAAATAGAGAAAAATGATTAATATAAAGTTTGAAAAAAAAAAGGAAAATGAAAATTGGTAGCTAGAGGAGGCTTGAGCATCAGCAACAGCAACAGCAGCAGTGAGGAGCAGCGGCAGGAACAATGAGTTCTTCTGGTTCAGTGAGCAAAGCACGACCCTCTTCCTCCTCTTCACCCAACTCTTCCACTGAGTCCCTTGATGGCTTGAAGTTTGGCCACAAAATCTACTTTGAGGATGTCAGTGTTGCAGCTGCAGCAACAACTCAAGGGGCCAAAACAACTGCTGGGGTTTCATCATCTTCTTCTTCTTCAAAGAAGGGAAGGGGTGGCTCAGTGCAACCGGCTCAGCCTCCTAGATGTCAGGTTCAGGGCTGCAATGTAGATCTGACTGGAGCCAAGGCTTACTATTCCAGGCACAAGGTTTGTGCCATGCACTCCAAGTCCCCAACTGTCATTGTGGCTAGTCTCGAACAAAGGTTTTGCCAACAGTGTAGCAGGTCACCACCCTCTTTCACCTCTCTCTCTCTCTTTGCTTTTCTTTATTATTGACTTCATAAAGGATAATCTTTTTCTGTTTCTGTTATTCTTTAGTTTCTACCTATTTTTGGTGCTGTTGCTATATTCGGCAGACTGCTTTGTTTTACTTTCATCATCTCACATCCTGCGTTGCTTTTTGCTATTTTTAGCAGTTTTCCTATATTGGGTATCTGCTTTGGTTTACTTTCATCATTTTACATTTTTGTTATTTTTGGTGCTTTTGTTATATTGCTATTCTCATGCTATTTTTGAAAAAATAATAACTGGCTTTCTAATTTACTGATATTCTTGGATTAGTTTCATGGTTAGAAATAATCAATTATTTTTTCTAATGATGGAGGTAAAACATCAAATAGGGCATCTACTTTTTCATGGTTATGGCTATATATGTTGCATTTATTTTTAAATAGTATTGCTTGTTTTGAATTTCAGGGTATTCATCAAGCTGTTTTTGTTCCTTGTGATTTCTCTGTAAATTTTCTTTTATTACGGATGATTCATGTGCTTATCTTCATAAACTAAGTGTGTGTGAAGTGAAGCTTTGCAAGTTTGTTTTGTTTTTTGGTTACTGATGCTACTTAATGATTTGAGAATGGCTCATGTTTCTGGATTTGATGTATCTGGTGTTACTGTGAGTTATAAATGATATCATAAAAGAGAAAAGAAGTTCTCGGGGAAGGAAAGTGGAGTTAGGAAGGGAAGGTAAAAAAGGTGTAGAAACGAGTGCGAGTGCGAAACATGAACTAAGCTGCATAACATGTGAAAAATGTAGATTGGACTCAGATAAGTGAATAATTCATGATTACTCTTTAGACATACTCCATCTTCAGGACTGTCAATATATTGATCAATATTTGGAATCATGAAATACTAAATTTCCCCTTTTAATCTGGTATTTAAAGAGGGTAGGAAGAAGAGGAAGAGACTGATATCTTTGGGAAGTTAGATTTAACAGAGGAGGGATTGAGCTCTTAAATTCCAAGGGAAGAGAGAGAGTGTTATGTGTTCTTCACTTCTCAATAAAGATTATCATTCTAGTTCCTGAATTCTGATCCAGCTCTTACAAACTGTTTATCCTTTTCTGTTTAATAGTTAAAGCTTGATTACATCTGAAATTAACTTCTTCTTCAGTAGGCACACTTTAGTGGAAAGTGGATGGTTATCATGATGGCAAAATCCTACTTTTCTGGATTGGGATATCTTTGGAACGATTCTCTTCATGAAGAACTAAAATTTTAAATTAAGATGTCCCTTTCTGAAATTTCTAACTTATGACACATACAAATTTGTGGTCTAATATAATGGTGGATCTCATATACCTTCACTGATCTTGTGTGATGTGGGATCCGTGTGGTATTTTGAAAGAAAATCTCAGCTACATGTTTAATCTTATTGACTGACAATGATGAATGTTAATCACTTATGTTGAAAAATGATATTTAACAACTAAAAAGTGTTGGGAATTTCTGAATGCTATCCTGGTTTATTGATATTGTACGTATTGAAACCCTTTGAGTAGGAAAAAGACCTCGGTTTTTATTTTTTTCTCTTCTGCTTTAAGACATGTTTGGAAATGGTTTTTATTATCCAATATTTGTGGCTTATTAGTAACTAATTGAAGTTAAAGTTGAGTTTTATTCAACTAGGGGTAGTTGATGGGATGGTCTGTAAATGCTATTTATAATAACTGGCTTGCAGGTTCCTTTTCATTGAAGCTGCATTTTGTATATCTACCTTAAACATATTCTATGTCAGTCTAAATTGTGTTTACCTCAAAGTACATTGTTTTCTATTTCATAATAAGAGTTTAAACATACCTTAAAGCAGCCTGCTAATTAAGCTTTATCTGGCCTTTTAACTTGGCGTTATAATATTCTATACATACTTACTGTGACCTTAAATTGGAAGGGTCTTATCTCTCTGTGTTACAAAATCTTAAATCATATTCTCTTTCCTTCAAATCTCAATTGTCTAAGACACACTTCATCAAGGCTATGATGATCTAGAAAATTTGTGTGATAGTGAGAGTTACAATTGTTTTTGGGGTTTATAAGCGTTTTATATATGAGCTTGAGTTCAAAGTGCATTTAGACCGTGATGTTCCTTGTTTCTATGCTGAGATGATTTTTCACCCATGCCATTGCAACCCTCAGTTTCAAAACCTTTGGCTGTGTTGCCAATTATGTTATCCATTATCAAATGCAGGAACATTTCTGTGAGATGTGGGAATTGCTTCTTATGGAAATGTACCTATATCCTTGTAGCATGCTTTTACATAAGCTTGGTAGCATATATATATATTTCAGAAATGCTAATATCCCCTTTGTTAGTCCTTGCCCAGGTTTCATCTGCTTTCTGAATTTGATCAAGGAAAGCGAAGCTGCCGCCGGCGACTTGCTGGCCACAATGAGCGCCGGCGAAAGCCTCCACCCAGCTCCATATTAACCTCTCGCTATGGCAGGCTTTCTTCCCCTATTTTTGGTTAGAAATTATCAGTAAAACATCAATTCCAAACCTCTCTATGTAGTTAGTGCATGTTTGGTTCGGCATCGGATCAACTCAAACGTGGATTTATGATCCACATCCAAATTGAAACCACTTTGAGTAATTTCCATGTTTTACATCCAAAACATGGATTCAAGGTTCCATCGCCAAACCAAACACACACTTAATGTATCGTAGGAAGTATCAATAATTTCAGATTTTGCTCTTCCTTGCCTATAAAACATTCAACTGTTTCACTCATGTTTAGCAGATAACAATGGTAAAGCTGGTAGCTTTCTCATGGAATTTGCTTCATATCCAAAGCTTACATTGAGAAACACCTTGCCAACTCCAAGATCAGACGAGCCACTACCTGGAAACCATGCTGCAACACTAACCTGGCAGGCCAACTCAGACACAGCATCTGAATTTTTCCTGCATGGATCAGGGAGTGGTGGAACAAGCTTCCTTGGTTCCAAACATCCTTTAGTGGAAAGCTACACCGGAGTCACTGACTCGAACTGTGCTCTCTCTCTTCTGTCAAATCAAACATGGGGTTCCAGAACCACACAACCAAGTGTTGAGCTGAACAACAACAACTTGTTCAATTTAAATGGGAGCTCCATGACCCAATTCACTGCTGCTTCCTCACAGGTTGCAGCCATCCATCAACTTCCAAATGCCACCTCATGGTACCTCAAGGCCATTGACTCGCCGGAGGGTGTTCCCGATCTCGGCCTAGGCCAAATTTCGCCGTCTCTTCATGGCCATCTTCATGATGAGCTTGATGTGGCACATCCGGGTAGGAGGCATTACATGGATCTTGGGGAGTCCAGGGCCTGTGAGTCTTCTCACTGGTCACTTTAAAGATCTTCTTTGCTATCAGATGCATAAGAATAGTAATAATATTGTTATGCAGCGCTGAAAAGTATCAGGGGTATCTCTGCTTACTTTATCAGTTACCGAACTTGTACTACTGCATTATGGTTGTTTGAACTTGGTTGCAAGGTGGGTATGTCCTTCCTTTGGTTGTGGAACTTTGAACATTTGAATTTCCTTATTTTGTTTCAAGTTATGAGCAAGGTTGGTAGCCTTGTTTCATCTTGTGGAACTTTTCAAACATTATTATTCTGGTATTGGAACTTATAAAAGCTAAATCGGTAACCTTGTTTTATTTGTGGGAAATTTCAGACATGCATCGTTTGTTGTATTGCGTCTAGAAGAACTGGTAATGCTGTATTGGCTAGTAGTCACCCCCAAAATCTTTAGACTTGCTGATGAAAATATTTTTTTTAATCTAATAGTTTAAAAGAATAACTCGTTTTTAATTGTCAAATTTAAAGAAAAATGAATGGAGTAGAAATTTTTTTGGAGTAATTTGATCTCCTTTTGTATATAAAAGGGGAAAATATGGATTGCTTCAAGAGTAAATAAACCCTTTTACTGTTGCCCGACTTTCCAAGTTTATAAAAGCTGTGGCTTTTGCAGTGATAATAATTACTTCATATTAAAATCTCTATTATCTATGTACGGTTTATAATATTAAACTTTCATCAGTAATATATATATATATATTCTGGGGATAAAAAAAATTGAATGGTATCTAAATAATGTGAATTATTTGTAAAGAGTTTTGCCTTCTGCACCCCAAGAATTTCTACCCGCAGTCCCATATAATTTTAATGTGTTGAGGGTTTGCGTTTGTGGTTCGCAGTGGTTGGTGGTGCCAGTTTAGTTTAAGGGTGGTTGTTGCAGTGATTTTGAGGAATCTGTGTTTTTTATTTTGCAATTCGAGTTCTGGAATGTACAATTTAATGATCTTTCAAATTGTATATTCGAAACTTTAGAAGTTTGTTTTTTATATTCCAGAATACAGAATTTAAAATATAAATATATATGTATTTCAGAATCTGCCTTTTGAAATACATATTTGTATTTTATATTGTATTTCCGTAGAATTCAAAAAATGTATTTATATTATGGATTGTATGTTTTGAAATATATATTTTATATTTTGAATTTTATGTTTTGCTATATACATTTTGTATTTTAAATTGTATGTTTTGGAATATAGCTGTAATAAATTTTAACATTTATTTTATTTTATTTTTTTATTTCTGTTTTTAATTGCAATTGTGATGTGATTTATTTAATTGAATATAAAGACCAGGTTCACGTTTTATGGAAATTCTATGGTTGAAATTAACTTCAAAAAATATTCAAAATTAAGTATAGTTAATTCTTTAATAATCCTAAAATAAATCAGTGTACTCCTAGCTTTATAAAGGTAGGTACATGTATTTGAGAAGAAAAAAAAGTTTCATATTCTAAATTTGTAAATAAAAGTTGAAATAGTAGTAGTACTGCAAAGGATCCAAAAAAATGGTTGTTACAAAATAGAGTAGCCACCTTGAACTTGAGACGAAAAAGAGTGTAAGCTAAGGTGTGAAATGAAAAAGGACAAGAATACCGAAAGCTTTTGTTCATGTTTGTTGGGATCGAATATATGTTAAGAAAAAGCATATGCTAAAATTTTGTTTATTTAATCTTGTTAAGAATTTGTTCTTGTAAAAGAACACGTTCTTTATATCATCTCCTCATAAGCTATTTTACTGTGACTTATAAAGGAAATACTTTAAATTCTTTTCATTTCAATCCAAAAATACACTTAATAAAAAGAGAGTTTGAAAATTGTATTGTATATCAAATAACCTCTAACCATGCAAATAACTTTTACACTATCATCTAATCATAATTAGTTATATATTACAAATATATTTATTATTATAAATAATTATCTTATAAGTTGTGTTAACAATGAATCTTTCTACAGTGAAACTCGTAAAATACTATACTCTAAAAGAAAAAAATAAAACATTACTTTTCGATTATAAAATTCATAATGACTAATCATATTTATTATATATATATATATATATATATATATATATATATATATATATATATATATATATATATATATATATATATTGTGACTTCTCTTAATCGAATACATTTTCGTACGTGACAGAAATTGAAGAATAAGTTTCTCTTTAAATAGTTTGTTTCCATAAGGAAATATAAACCATTTAACAATGTGTAAATCATTTGATAACTTTAATTCGTGAAGAAAATTACTTATTTTATTTTAACTTTTGTTAAGCGCATAACATATATTCCATTACACAACGATTCTGCAGAAACTGTTTGTTTGGTTTTCACGCAATCCGTAATTCCTTTTCTTTGTCCAACGTTGTTCAATATATCCTTTTTCACACCCTCAAATCACTATAAAACCAAGCTTTGTTCTGCACACTTAACCATAATCTTCAAACCAAAACTCCCCTCACAATCAAACACTCCCTTCCAACCACACACATAAACTTTGTCTACACAAAATGGGGAACAAAAGCTCAGCACCTTCAAAACCAAGATATAGCAGCCATGGAGCAAAGATGGCTTCAAAAGAACCACCCCATGTTGCTCCAAGGCCAAAGGGGTACCAGACAGAACAACATCATGGTAAGAAACCACTGGGCAACGATGAAGCTTTCTCCAGTTACATCAAAAATTCCAAGTTTAAAATGAGGAGCAAGTCAAACGTTGGAGGCCATGAGGATCATAGCAACGCTATACCTGTGGCTGTGGCTGATGAATCCAGCGACCGAAACAAGGAAAATGAAAAAGACCATTTTTCAGATTTTATTGTGAATGCTAGGAAAAAGTTAAGGACTGTGACGAGAAGAAATAGCTCCATCAGAAGAGGGTAAGTTCAAAAACATTGAGTGTTGTTCACTTGAGCTTCGTTGTTGAGGAAAGTGCGTTAGAATAAGCAGAAATTCTTGTGTTTCTTAAGGAAGTTTGTCTTGCTTTTTGTTTCAGTGTTTATCATCCAAGACATAATAATATTTCAATAAAAATACAATTTTCTCTCCTTTACTTCATTTTAGTTTCTGAATCCTTTTACTTTGGTCACCCAATTTTTTATCCAACTTCTTGTTTTTTTACACTCCATTATTTACTTTAAATTTACTCATACGTGGATATTTCAATGCTCAATAATGGGTTTAAGCATATTCTAATATACTCATCGTTTTTATGCTATAAATAACACAATTCTGAACTGGAATCAGAATCATGCTAACTACATAAATATAATGTACATTAATTATGCCATATAAGAAGAAAAAAAAAAGGAGAAAGCACGCTATGTGAGAAAAAATAATAATTACAGCACTACTGTTTTTTCAGCTCTGTTGCAAAAACCGAGATGGCATATTACTCCGACCATAACCACAGGCTCGCCATAATTTTGTCACGAGGAAACATAGAATGGAAATATATATGAGACAATAGTCACTAATATATTATAGACTATAATAGTGATAAATTAATTATCGCAACCATTAATTTATAATAATAATTATTACCATTTTTATGTCAATTTTTTATCGTAATTATCAATTATTTGTTATAATAAATAAATAAAATTATTTTTTTTACATATATATACACATATTAAAAACACACTTAGTTGAATAAATATTTTTTAAATCATTAATTGATTAATTAATGTTTTTAACGGAATAAATTGAAAAAATTCTTACTATAATTGAAACTGGTTAATAATTTCAATTTCAATATCATTGTATATTTTTATTCCTAAATAATATAATAAAAATAATTTTTTTAATTATTTTAATTTTAGAAAAAAAAAAAAACCTACCCTATTTCGCCAGTCTATAGCCCTCTGAGGTGGTAGGGTTGACTGAGGATATTGTGATAAACTGACAGTGATAATCTAACGGGCCGAAACAGTGGCCTGCTTTAACACCTTACTTTATTCCCAAAATTTTGACAAATTCTTCCTCCACCCCCGTACCCTCTTCCTGCACTCCATATAATTTTTTTATTCCATGCTTTTCATGAAATTATATAAATATCCTCTTTTTCGCTTTTTGAAATTGTGAATCGGATGAGATTGTATCTGGTTCTCATTTTAAAAAAAAAAAATACAAACCAGACGACTCCATCCGGTTCTCAACCCAACAGATCGGAAAATTCTCAAATTCATCGTCTGGACCCCACATCTGCTTCCTGCACCCCATCATAATCCAAATCTTGTCAACTTAAAATCAAATAATCAATTATATATAAGGCTTCAAATTTACCTACGTAACCAGAAGACTTCAAAAGAGAGCCAATTATTACTATTTCTATTTTTAATCTAGACATGAGGTGTACATTGTGACAAAAGTTCTATTTATTTATTTTTATTTTATTAATATGTGTCAATTGATTTATAACATATTTTGCTACTATTGAAATTATTCCTAATTCGAACTGTCACAAATTCAAGAAATCTACTAGAAGAACTCCACAAAGATCAGGAAGCACGTATTATTTAGTATAATAACTATTTAATAATTTCTTAAAAGGGTATAGTTGAACTTATTTTAAATGTTTCTCATATACAATGGATATAGTTATTGAAAATGTTATTTCAAGTCAGAGTCCACTGTTAAGTCCACCTAACCCTAGCAACACTTGGATATTCAAAATTGAGAATACCATTTTCCAACATTGAAAATATATGGATAAAATTAACATCAAATGACATCACGTTATTGGTTTATTTAGCCTTGTATCAGTAGTGCTGTCAAATAAAATAAAACAAAATAATAAGATTAAAAAATAATTAAGCCTAAAATTAATAATATGATTAAGATAATATATCACAAATGTAACTGATGTAATGCAAAATTAACGATTAACGTTTCTAATATACTAAATTTAATACTATTTGGAATGTGTAAATATATTTCGATTTAAATTATTAAATTATTTTGAAAATCATATATATACTTCATATGAAATTTCATACTTAGACAATACTATATGATTGAAAGACACCTTAAAATTCAGGATAACCTTAATGGGGCCTCAATATTAAGCAATTAGGTCCTAAAGCATTTGCCTTAGCTCCTTTACCATTTACACCACACTCTATAAGAGACAAGAGTTGAGACAAGAGCTTATTTACAACTAACTCATCAATTCTACTTAATTACGCCAGAACACACTACAAAATCTTTTACATTTTGACAAAACATTCAACTTAAACTTATTAGATATTTTAAAATAATTTTTTTATTTTAAGTTAATTTTAACCAAAAAAAAGAACCTTTATAGGGTTTGGTATAAAACTAATTAAAGCAAGGAAATGAATACAAATCTGTTGAGAAAATGTGTAACTATAACACAAAATAAGGTTAATGATAATGTTGGAGAGACCAATTAACTTCCCATATGATTGAGAAATAGAGATTGAATATGATAGGTTTGGAATAAATTGTTAATAACATTGTTGTGAAAAATCCAATAGAAGATGGTTTCTTAAAAGAGCTCAACTTTTGACTACGAAAAAGAAAAACCAGTAGACGGTGGAAAATGATCATGACATATCCAATGGAGTGTAGGTATGTGAATGAAATCTACATGTGTGAAAACATGAGAGAATAATATTGAAAGCCTTTGAATCTTTGACCATGTTCCCTTGTTTGTGGAGGAGAGGTCATACATAAATTCACAATCACACACTCTTTACTTTATGCTACCGGCCAAACACATCCTCAAATCTTTTACTGAATACCAAATAGGTCTTTCTTCATACTTTTTCCCTAAATTGTTTTTTTTTAAATCTTGAAATAACTATATCATAATATATATAAATTAATATTGACTTGTTACCTAATGAGGTTTATCCTTCATTTATATAAATTCACAAGAACATTTTATATATTTTATATGTATTTTTTTTAACTATAAAATTTAGTACAACTACATCTTTATTTATAACAAGTTAAAGATTTTCTTTCTAATCACAATGAAAGGCTCATTCTTGGTTAGGGAAACTGTCCTCACATTCCCAACAATCATGTGTGTTCAAAGAATAAAGTTAAAAGAAAAAAGAAAGTCTCACAAGGTGTGGCCAAGAATCTTATCTCAATTAACAAGATATATACTTTCTGCAAACCCATTTTTCTTTTCACCCCATCCTGAACACTATAAAACCAACCCTAATTTTCATCTCTTCCAAAGTGTGCTTAACCTACAATCTTCTCATTTTTTAAACCTAGAGTGATCCCCTCAAAATTTCTGAATTCATCAACCTTTACCATATCATGGGCAATAAAAACTCAGCAACTTCAAAGGCACTTAGTGGGCAGAGAGCAAGGGTTGCTTCAATGGAAGAACCACTGCCACAGTACATTGTTTCAATGCAAATGAAGCACTCAACAAATCCAGAGGTGGTGAGTGTTAGGGCGTACCCAACAGAAAAACAAGGTGAGAAACCACTATGTGATGATCACGCTTTCTCCGATTACATTCAACGTACAAAGTATAAAATCAGGAGCAACTCAAACATTGGTTGTAATGAGGATCTGAGGGACCCTGCACGTGCAAATCATGTGGCTCATGGTACCAACAAGGAAAACGAAAGAGACCCTTTTTCAGATTATATTCAGAATGCAAGGAAGAAGCTGAGAATGAGAACTCTATCTAGAAATATTAGTTCCTTCAAAAGAGGGTAAGGCCATGAGCATTCAAAGATAGCTAAACCTATGTGCATTATGGTAACAAAAGTAATGTTGTGTCTTTAATCTTAGAATAACGAGAAACTCTACTGTGTTTTTCAAGAAAGTTTCTCTTGCTTTTTATCACTGAAACTGTATTACTCTGGTATGAGTTGATGTAAGCATACACTTTTATATCAGTAAAATGTCTATGTTATAGTATTTACTTATTTGTTGGAAGATAACCCTGGTGTTCATAGATTCACAGAGAAAAAACAGTGGTTTTCGTGCCTTTCTGTTTGCTTAACTTTGTTTGTCTGTTTTTGTTCTTCATGAGTTTTGATTTAATTCTCTAATAATTTGTTTTTTTTTTCATATATTTGATTTTATGTGACTTTTTCATTACTTGTGAAAATGTTTTTGCTTATTTTTCTAAATAAACTTGTTTATGAAAAGTGATATAGTGTACATACGTATGTTGAAAGTCACTGATTAAATTGTATAAAAAATAATAAGAAAAATCGTTTATTCAAATCAAATTAAATTATATGGGTGTTTAGAAGAGTTGTACGGGATTCAATTGTATAAAAAATAAGAAAAAACAATTTATCGAAATCAAATTAAATTAAAAAATTAGTTGAAACAATTCAAATTAAATTACTTTTTAGTTTGGTGAATGTTGCATATGAAGAGGTATATTAAGGAAAAGGTTAAACAAAACTACAAAACTTTTTTTGAGAATAAAATGTGTAATAGATAGGGAGTGACACTATAGTTCATAATGGTTCACTCGTATGTTTTTCTTTAAAAAAAATTAAAGGGTTTTATTAATTAAATTTAATTATAACAAATACACCAATCAGTTTTGGTTATTCATTCTCAATGTTCTATTGAGAACTTGAGTATTTTTACTTGTAATTCCTGACTATAATCAAGAAGATAAATTGAAGAAAGATTAACTCTCACAAAAATATAAACTAAGAACTTCTTATAAATTGGTAACTTCACAAAAGGAATAATACAAAGACTTGGAACCCTTTAACTAAAGAAAAAATTACGAAGAAAACTTAAAGCAAAAATACTAAAAAGAAAATTGTAGACCTGCGTTTTGATCTTCTAGCATTTTCATCTTTTAGATAGACTTTAAGAAAAAATTATCCTTGAGTAATCTTCAAAAATAATTTTTTTCATGTGCTTTATAAATCCGTGATAATTATGATGTTGGTTGATTATGAATCCAGTATAAAAATATTACACGTCCTTATTGAATTCTCAAATTGTTTAAAAAGAAGCTATATGAATACATTTGACAGATAAAATATTTTGGTTTACACTTGATATTGTGTTGATCCATCATACTCTTGATTATTTTAACATTAATTAATTTCTTAAATAAATTTTTTGAATGTAGGAATTGTTTATTTCCTTATATATAGAAAGTAAAACACTCTTTGTAAAGATAAAGGTAATCTTTGATCAAATTGATTCTTACCAATTATATCATATATATAAATATAGAAGACGATTCTTACAGCTTTCACCTGTTAAACATCAATTAACTAAGCATTCTATTGTATCGTTCAAGGTAAGGAAACAACTGTGAAGATTTTCATATATGAATTCTATCTCTGCTAAACAGAAAAAATATTAAAAGGTTCATGATTTATTCATAAATAAGTTAAAATACTTTTTGATATTTATTTTATCAAAATTTTTCATTTAGAGAACGTTTCAAATATTAATAATGTATTTATAAATTATTATTTTTTCAAAAATTGAATCATCCATTAGAGGACTAAATAAAGAATTTATTATTATATTTCTTTCAAATAAATTCAACATGAATTCATTTATAATATCATATATTTAGTTGCCATTTATTAACAAATTTTATCTAATAAATTAATGTAAATATGAAATTTTATAATAGAAGTAAAAAAAAATATTAATAAAAGGTTTCCCATAAAAATATAGATTATGTTGTATTATTTTTCTTGTGGTCCACTTTAATCTATTGAAGTTGAATTTTTAATATTGAAAAATAAAAATAAAAATTTTCAATTAAGATATAATTTTACTAATAAAAAAAACCACAATTGAAATTTTGCCTAAAAAATAGTAGCTTCAAAAACAAGTAGTGGATAATCATGTAAATATTTTTACTTTGACTCCTATAATAGTTTGAGTAGCGCACTAAAATATTTTCTAGTGACTCATTTTTCAAATTAAAAGTAAAAATCGGTAGATCAATTTTTTAATAAACAGTCCCTTTTAGATTAAAACGAATTTAAATATTAACATCACGATAATCTTAAAATCAAATTCATAACGTCTAATATCTGAATAATAAGAATAATATTTTTTTTGCAATATGTCCAAAATATTAAAACAAAAAATGAAAAATTAAATTATTTGAATTCAAATTATAATTAATGATAAATATGTTTATTTGAGGATGGAAATATAAAAAATAAAGTAAATTATAGACATAAAAATTATATTTTCAAACATATAAGTAAATTAAAATTGTAAAAAAAAATATATAAGTTTTTGGTTAATTTGTTCGAATATGATAAGATCCCACTGTGATGGGTTTAAAAAGTATAATTTTTTTCTAGTCTTAAACCTTTCCCATCATATTTGCCTTACATAAAAATATTTATATGTATTGTTTTAGAGTGTAAATTGAACAGTAGACAGTATTACAGTAGTAATTGAATAAAAGTTTAATACACCTTTTTGAAATATTTATATAAAAAATGAGTATTTTATATTATTTTAAAAATAAAATTTGAAAAAAAACAAGATGATAATTTTGTAAGTATTTGAAAAAACTATGTTCTTGAATCAAACGATATTAAAATATTTATAATATATACCTGACTATATTGCATGGTAGTTAGTATAAAAAAATGTTAAAATAAATTATTTACATGTTATAGCTAATAAATAATATAGTCTTGGTAAGTCATTGGTCTTCAACAGTTAAGTCAATATATATATGCTACCATTAGGAATCAAGAATAAAATTGTTGATTAGCAATAAATAGAGATATGAAAAGAATAATGAAGGAAAAGAAGAAAGTTTGTTACTTCCTAGCTTCCAGAACTTTGAAATAAATTGTTAATAAAAAATAATGAAGTGGAAAAGCAAGTAAGAAGATAGCTTTTTGAAAGCCAATTTTGAGAAATTGACTCGTAAAGAAGAAGAAGATTATCATATTACATAACAAATAGAAACAGAACAAAGATAGTGCAGAATAAAACATAGATGGAATCTGCAGTGTGAAAACTGAAATTCTTTCTATGCAATTCTCTCCCTAAACACTAATCTGCATGTACATTATTTTATAGCCAAATAATGTTCCCAAGATTAAATTATTATAGATCAGATTTACTGTATTTCAAAAATATTATACAACTAAAACATTTGTTGGTTTTAGTTTAATTTTGGAAAAATAATTGCTTTTATAAAGATGTCTTAAGAAGGTAAATTATTTTTAAACAAATTAGTTTCACATTTTAATACCTCGTACTGGTCTTTTAACTTATTTTGTGTTTTCCTTTGGTTCTGCTACGTTTTTGGTTTCGTTTTTGTTGTTTATCATTTTTCTTGTTTGTATTTATTCCTATTTTTCAATTGGGGCAATAAAAAACTGTGCAATCGTTTGGTATTTTAAAATTAGAAACTGCTGCATTCATCAGAACATTGTGAAACCAAACAAATAAAAAGAAGACCAAAATAAAACTAGAAAAGGTAGAGTAACAAATAAAATAAATAAATTAGATATATTTAGTAAATTTTATAAAGTATATTATAATCATAATATTTAATACAAACCTACTTTCATCATCGGAATTGTTTCAATATATTAGGAATCGAGAATATTCTGACTAACTGAAATGAGTATAAATATGAGTATTACTTCCACTTTTTAGAAACAGGAAAAAAGCATGTACATGTTCATTTAGTGTGTCTTTATATTTATCTCTCTTTTAAATAACTAAAATATGTTGATTTATGTATTATTTTATTTTAAAATTTATTTATATAATTAAAATTTCTTTATTACTATTTGATTGAAAAATGTATTTTTTTTAATATTAACTTCTTGATACGAACACATATATACTAATTATAAGAGATAAAGATAAAAACACATTTTATATTTATCAAATATGAGAAACATCAACCTTCCTCAGAGAAGGTTCCTCATATACCCTACAACTATATTAAAATGGATTGCAAGAATCTAACAGTAGACTGGGTCAACAATTGCATGTTAATTAACAACATGGCTTTTTCAAACATATCTTTGCTTTTCATTGTCCTGCAAATCTCACGCACTATTAAACCAAGTTTCTGCACCTCTTGCAGATAGCATACCGCTCCTCTCTAAATATTTAGTCATCTCCTCAAAGTTTTTGAACTGATCAACTTTTACAACATCAATGGGGAATAGAAACTCAGCAGCTTCAAAGGCACGTAGTGGCCAGAGAGCAAAGCTTGCTTCAATAGAACCACAACCCCACAATGTTGTTTCAAGGCAAAGGAAAGTATCAACAAAGTCAGAGGTGGTGAATGTTAGGGCGTACCCAACAGAAAAACAAGGTGAGAAACCATTATGTGATGATCACACTTTCTCCAATTACATTCAACGTACTAAGTATAAAATCAGGAGCAACTCAAACATTGGTTGCAATGAGGGCCGGATAGACCCTGCTTATGGAGCTCATGTGACTAATGGTACCAGCAACAGCAATGAAAAGGAAATAGACCCTTTTTCAGATTATATTCAGAATGCTAGGAAGAAGTTGAGAATGAGAACTTTATCTAAAAATACTAGCTGAAAGAGGGTAAGACCATGAGCATTCAATTTGAGCTAAAGCTACTTGAATTATAGTGATGTAATGTTGTTGCGCCTTCAATCTTTTCGTCGCTGAGTGGAGTGAACTAGAATAAGGGGAATCATCTCCAATGTTTATGCCAATGTTTTTAACAAGCTCAAACTTCTGAGAACAGCGTTTAAAAATCACGAATTATTCATAGAAACATCTCCAATAAGTACAGAATCATTGGCATAATGTAAGAGATATCTCACCCACTCCTCCAACCTTACAGCCAAAAATTTCCATCCCAGATCGTGGCTCATACATTTACATGAATTTAAACTTTTTAGCGTTATTTTATAGGATAATACTAGGCAACCAAAAATTCAAAAAAAAAAAAGGTTCACTACAATAAAGTCTGATTGAATGAATTTATATCATTAATTAATTCTTCAAGAGATGGCTAATTTCTACAATTAATAACAACCATACATCTGGTTGATATTTGTTATGTAATATCCATGTCAAGTTCAAGTCGGGTCACAATCTTTATAAATGGAGTCTAAAATTTAAAAATTTGCACCGTAAACAGCTGTGAAATTTTCTGATATGAACTGAAAAGTTTCACAAACTGTATATCAACCAATCCATTTCCTGAAATAGGGCAGGCACGATGTCCCCTGGCATGGATGAAGATGAGGCAGACTCCTATCTGAGTCCATATGAATATTGTCACCAGAAGCGTTATTAGTCCATTCATCGACCACCACCACACAGATGTAAGGTTATCCAGCTCCATTGAAATAAACATGGAAAGCTTGCAGTACTTGCTTGACAACACAACAAATCTGATAATGTCCACTACTGTTCTCATCAGAAATCTCCAATTTAGTGGTCATCTTCATTGGTTCCAGGGCAGTTGGCCAAAAGGGCATCACTTGATTCGTACTGAACAAATAAGAAGGAATCAAAAATGCTGTCAGAGTTAGAGGCTTCTTATTTCTCAATCATATTGGACATGGTATTTCATCTAATAAAAATATCTTAACATGAACTTTTACAGACTACCTAGAAATAAATCAAGTGTTTACTCACTTTGCATCCGCAGAAGAGGCAATAATTAAATTCATCCCTCAGTTTCATCAAAACATCGTTCAAATCCTGCATCCATTACATCCCGTCACAAACACTATCAAAATTGCAATAAATACAAACATAGACTAAGTTCAAAAATAATGAGCTCAAAAAAATAACAAACGAATTACAATAATTTCTGAATGCTGTAAGAAAGAGACTGTATTCAGTTTCCAGACTATTTTGGGCAAGAAACATAAATGAGATCCAAAAACTGGGTCAAAAGAAATATAATATAAGTGAAAAAGTTATGGTTAAGTTACATGCCTCTTCTGTAATTTCTTCCTCTTCTTCTTCAACCTCCGAATCATCATCATTCTTTTGTGGCTCCAAAATTTCCCTATTTTCCAATTGGTCAAGGGCAGCCTTTGCCTTATTATAATTAATTATTACTCTCTTACTCTGCCACTGTGACTTCTGCCTAGACCCAAATTCTTTCATTAGGTCCTCCTCTTTCCTCCTTTTCCTGTCCATCATGATTTCCTCCTTTTTCCTCTTCTCCTTGTGGGGATCTTCTAATCCTACACCAGCTCGTGACCGCCGAATTTCAATTCCCACTGGTTCGGCCCTGCCTGAGCCCTGCTTGCCAAGGGCAGAACCTGGGGTGTAACCCATCTGTTTGAGAAGCTTAAACCCAATGTTGGATTGTGGTATCGGAGCTTCTACTTTTGCTAATGTTTGCGCATCCTCTTCCTGTTGCTTCCTTTCTCTTTCAAGTTTTCGCCGTTCCTGCCAGCTTAGAGTTTTCAACCGGTTCTTTGAAGGGTTAACCAAAGGATCTTTCTTGCTGGAAAGCTGCATGAAATAGAACGATTTAACATCACTTTTAATGTTAACAGTAAATTGTAAAATGAAAGGCTAAGGAAAATTAATCATCTGGCAATAACTCTTTGAAAAGGCAAACAAAATAGCCCTCAGTATTCATGCTTCATTTTTTAACTGATTACTCAAATTTGGTCTGCCTAAGATACAAGCGACATTAACAATGACCCTCAAAGCTTAAAATGGACATCCAATTATCCCGTTGATGTATCTTTGAACACCAATTTGATCCCTAGAGACGTGCATTTAGATCAATTATTAATTCGAATTCTTCAAAAAGTAACCTATAAAGTTCAGTGCACCTTTCAAGGTTTAATTTCAAATATCTACTCTTATTTTTCTGAAAACAGAACTTCTCCAAGATCGAGGATTGAGCAAAATAGCAACCTTGACTACTACGGGTAAGCAAAACTTCTTAATGATCATGTAAGACAGATTTCTACAACTTGAAAAAAAAAAAAAAAAAAAAAAAAAAAACAAATTTTCAGCCAAGGAAGCGTAGGTGCATTAGAATAACTGAACGGACACCAAACTGATTAGCAATAACATAAAGCACGAACTTTTTCAGAGCTTCAACTTAAATTCCAAGGCCGAATTGTAAAACCATGTGAAAGTAACTAGAGGGGTACGGGAAGGGGGAAACTTAAAGACCTAATTTCATTCATACACCATGGCAGAATCAAAACGACAACGGAGAAGGGTAAAACGGTGAAGGAGCTAGTAACCTTTTTGGATGAAGACATCTTGGGCGGGTCGGAAACATCGGAAGGAAGAAACTGAGAAAGGTCACCCATGTAGTCATCTTCTTGCTCCTCCTTTCCTTGTGCACCGTTTTCTCCCTCTCTCTTCGCCGGTGATGAATCCATCGCCAACAAAAACTACAATGGGCTTACGAAGACGCGCGCTGATCATGAACGTGCTTCTAAATGGGCCCACCAAGCCCAATGGCCTCTTATTGTCAATTTCTATTAGAAAATTGCTTCCTGAACCCCACATTTGCTTTCTGCACCCCATCAAATTCTTTATATATATTTGAGTAGTATAGCACATTTTTTTACAAAATAAGACTAAATTGACCTCAGTAACCAAATAAAGAAAAAAAAAATAAGAAAGTACAAAGTGTCATGTAGACAAAAAAAACACACCCTGAATATTATTATTATTATTATTATAGACTATTGATATTATATAGAGATACTTGTTTGTCCTTATTCTTTTAAAATGCTTGCTTTTAATAAAATAAAAAAAAATCTTTTATTTTTATTTTGGTGACTTTGTTCGCGTTTAGTTTTTAAAATATAAATGTCTATTAATAAAATAAGCAGATTTTTTTATTTTTTTATTTTTTAATGTGTTTGTTTAGTAGTTTTATTTTAACAAAACTTTATTTATTTAATTTATTTAAACGGTCAGTGTCTTACTTGCATTGCGCGGCAAATCAAACAAAGCACAACGAAGTCTTATTCGTGGAGGGAAACTCTCTATCTCGCAACTGCAACTATCACAGTGTCACTGCACTGTGCAAACGATCACTGAGAAAACGAAGAATAAGAATCAGGTAATAAACTCGTTCTTTCCTTCGTTAATCCGTCGATCGTAAACCTTTTTCTTTTTCTCTTTACGTCGTTTAACTCTATTCCATTTCGTGAAGAAAATAGAAAGAAATGGTTTGCAACTACGTCTGCATGAATCTTGCATTCGTTGTCTTCTCGGCAACTTTGATTTCTCGCTGTTTCGCATTTACGGATCCCGCTGACGGTAATTTAAAGATCTCTTCATATTGTTTCTTGATCATTCTTGTACAGTTCTAGACTAATCTTTCACTCACAATTATTGAAAATTGATTAATTTGTGATATGCATTTGCATTGTCTTTGAATCTCATCAGTTTCATGTTCATATAGAAGAAAATTATGTGGTTAGGATTCTATTTTGACAGAACAACCAAAACAGTATAAAAATATGCTTGTTTTTGTTTTCATTATCAATCTCAATGCAATTGAACTCGTTTTTTTACAGCTCGCAATTTGCATGGGATTCTGCTACTAAACTGTATATTTTCTGTAATTCTTTTTTTAAACAGTCACAGCTCTCCAGGATCTGTACAGGACCTTAAACAGCCCTCTGGCGCTGAAAGGATGGAACGGCAATGATCCTTGTGGGGAATCTTGGACGGGAGTAGAATGTTCTGGGTCATCAGTTATACACCTGTAATACACTGACTCTGTTGATTACACTCGTATTCATATTATAATGCCACTAACAAATAAACCTATTATACCTACCTGCTCTCTTCTTCATGCAGAAAAATTCAAGGATTAAACCTTACCGGGTATCTTGGAAGCTTGCTCAATAATCTACAAAACTTAAAGCAACTGTAAGTAACTGTACAGCTTTAAGTTCTTATGGGGATGGTATTTGTCAAGATCAGCGATTTACTTACATCCAAATTATTCTGGTTTCTGTAGTGATGTCAGTTTTAACAACATAATCGGTGAAATCCCTCAGGGTTTACCTCCGAATGCTACACATATGTAAGAGTACTATTCTTTTCTTTTTGCTGCTTCGTGACTGTGCTGTGCTTGCTGTTTAAGTATATTTACACCTGTATCTTCGGTAGTGTTTTCCTGACAATTTTTCCCTATTTCAGAAATATGGCTTGCAATTATTTCAGCCAAAATATCCCCCATTCGTTGTCAACAATGACTAAACTAAGACACCTGTGAGTTACATTAGTATTGATTTTAGTCCAAGCTTGATAGAGGACATAATAGAAATATGGAATGCTCTTAACCAATATATCCCTCGTATCTGTTGATTATGACAGTGTTATGGGTTTTACAAATGGCTGTGAAATCATCACACTAGTTGTCTTGTCTTGCAGGAATTTAAGCCACAATTTCTTGTATGGACCCATTGGCAATGTGTTTACCGGCTTATATAATCTCAAAGAAATGTATGTTTTCTTCCCAGTCTTTTGCTATTGTATTTTAATTAAATGAAAGGAATCGATGATCCAATTAGTCTGCTTAAAACCTAAAGCGTTTATGTCCATAAAGAGCAAGGCGCTGTTTTTTTTTTTCGCATCCTAACGTCAGTTGCAGTAAAGCTTATTATGAAATTAGATTAGTGCTGAGAAAGTGAGACCACAAATTGTAGATGTTTTGACTATTTTGGTTAGATATCAATCTGTCAAGTCACAAAGGATGATTTCTTACCATCAGGGACCTTTCGTACAATAATTTCACCGGTGATCTGCCAAGTTCATTTGGTTCCTTGACAACCCTGGATAGATTGTAAGTTTCAGCTTTCTTACTCCCGTACCATGTTTCCTAAACATAATTAGTATTTATATTTCATCCCATACTTAGACAGGGCTTTTGTTATATAGGGTATTTTTTTTTTCTTTATACATCAGGGTCATGTTGGTTTGATCTGTGTAGCTTGGTGCTTATTTGCAGATTCCTGCAGAATAACAGATTCACCGGATCAGTCACCTACCTGGCTGAGCTTCCACTCATTGATTTGTAGATTATCTCTAAACATTTTTAACATTGTATGACTACAGCTGTATTGTTTTCTGATTTGTCTTTTTTGTCAGGAACATTCAAGACAATCTGTTTAGCGGCCTTCTTCCACAGCATTTTCAGTCCATACCAAACTTATGGTTAGTAAAGATAACTATTACTAGTTTTAATCACCTTCAGTTTCCTTACTGGATATGAAATAATGGACACATAAATCGGAAAGTAACATTCCACCTCTTAATTAGGATTGGAGGGAATAAGTTCCAAACAGTGGACGGCTCTCCTCCCTGGGCATTTCCTTTGGACAACGTACCCCTTGTGCAAAACACTAGTCGCCCACCCATAACTCAGGCAAATGCCATTGAGAACTACGCTCCTATTAGAGTAAGGAAACAAAAGAAGAAACGTTTCGGTCCCGGAGGAATAGCTTTTATGGTTGGTACAGCAACATTATTGGCAACAGGTTTCGCTCTCTTGATTGCGATCCGTTTGAATAAGCTTTACAGAAAGAAACTGGAGAACTATGAAAGCGACCATAGTTCATTGCCTTCTTATCCAATCAGTGCAACCAAAGGTATCTTATACCGAGCATATAGATGGTTCATACGCCTAGTCAAAGCCAAAAACCATATCACTGAATCACCTAATAACGTTAACATGATCTCAAAATAACATTGCTCATTCCAAACAGATTTAACACTAAATGATTGAATATACAATAAGATTGGTAGAAAGAGAGTGAGTGTAAAGTTAGAGATAAGTATTGCCAAATTTCACTCAATTTCTTTCTCTTTCAGGAATCTTTCTCTTTCATTTGTCAGGATGCCATTCCATTACTAGTTATGTAAATCCATTTCCATCTTTGATCTTGCCTTTATTTTTCTCCCCATTTTTCAGAAGATTCTACTTCGGCAATAGATGAGAGCCTGCAAATCCCACCTTATAATGCTGCATCCCTTTTGGGTCCAAGGCGATTAACTTCCCAAACCCATAAAAGAACTGGGGAAACATCAAGAAAAAGTTTTTCCGGAAGAGACAGATTCAATGCAAGGACAAAGGTTTATACAGTAGCGGAGGTTCAGTTGGTTACAAACAGTTTCCATGAAGACAACCTTCTGGGAGAAGGATCCCTTGGTCCTGTTTATAGAGCTGAATTTCCAGATAACAAGGTACCTTATAAACCGTAAATAACGTTGATTTCAAAACCGTTATTTCATTTATATTATAATTTCATTCTTCTTTTAAAAGGTTTTAGCCGTGAAGAATATCAACATGGCGGGCATGTCTTTCAGTGAAGAGGAAAAGTTCTTAGATGTCGTGTGCACGGCTTCCCGTTTGAAGCACCCTAACATTGTTTCACTTAAAGGCTACTGTTTGGAGCATGGACAACATCTTCTTGTCTTTGACTATGTCAGAAATTTAACTCTAGATGATGCTCTTCATAGTACAGCATACAAACCTTTATCGTGGGGCACACGACTTCGGATCGCTCTAGGTGTTGGTCAGGCCCTGGAGTAAGTTCCATGTTGCTACTCAGAATTATTTCTCGTTAAATATGAAGTACAATCATGTCTCAACTCTCAACCGTGACATACACTTGTGTTTACAGCTATTTGCACTCGACGTTCTCCCCTCCTGTCGCCCATGGCAAATTAAAGGCTACCAATGTTCTACTGGACGAAAACCTCATTCCTCGTGTTACTGACTGTGGCTTGGCTATTCTGAGACCACTGACAAGCAATAAAGTCAAAACCCGGGTATCTTTCTGCAACAATCAGCATCATGTTTAAATAGGCTACTTATTGCTGTCAAGGTTCTACTGGCTGAAGTTATATTGTACACCCTCGATAAGGCAATTGTAGTCACATCCACCGTATTGTCCAATATCAAGGAACCTTAATTTTACACCTGAAGTATTTAAAAGATAGCTCGTGATATGCAACAGTTGCATTAACTAAAAGCTTATAGTTGGTTTTAGCTTTTGATGATTTATTTAGAAACTGGTTTGCCAGAAAGAGAAAAATAAAATAAAAAATTATTTTTTCATAAGTCAAATGAAAATTTTTAAAAGGTCTATATGTGAATTTAATTTTTTTGAAGTTGTACAAAGAGGTAAAAAATATGCTTTTGCAGTTGCAGTTGCAAAATGAACTAGAACCTTGATATTAACTTTAGTATGCCATTGACATAGATTCACTGATTAATTTATTGACTGAAGAAAACAGGCTTCCGAGATTGATGTTAGAGATACAGGATACAGTTCACCTGAACATGGCCAACCGGGAATTGGTAGCACGAAGAGCGACATCTTTGCCTTTGGAGTATTGCTTCTTGAACTATTAACAGGAAGAAAACCTTTCGATGGGTATACGTTTCTCTATAACCTTATGCCCTTTCATTTGATTGATGTTTGTTGAATGATAACCTTTGTTTTCCATGCAACACAGTTCCAGACCAAGGGAAGAGCACTATTTGGCGAAGTGGGCTTCATCAAGGCTTCATGATAGTGACAGTTTGGAACAGATGGTGGATCCAGCAATCAAACGGACATTTTCATCCAAGGCTCTTTCTCGTTATGCTGATATCATCTCCCTCTGCATTCAGGTATTACCGTATTAGCATTTATATATGCAAAAATTGACAATCATTAATTTCTATACACTAATTACATGATAACTGTCTTAGTAGTTGTGAGGTAGTTGTATGGGATAATGGATTGTCAATACATCATGATTGTGTGTTGCCATTTTGGTTCTTCAAATTATATTCACTCTTTTTTTGGGGGTTGCAATAAATTTACGTGCCTCTCATGCAGCCCGTAAAGGAATTTCGACCTCCAATTTCTGAAATCGTGGACAATCTAGTATCATTTTCTCAAAAGCTTGTTTCAAAGAGTGGTGAAGCGGATGGAACTGAATTTGATCCACTTGAAAGGTCTTTTCACACAACCACCTCCCGCTTTAACGGTTCACCCGCTCTGAGCTATGTATCGGCCTGATGCGTAAACTGCTTTAACTCCTTTTTTTGTATCGCCTTTGGCTTATAAGGCACAATTTTAGTTCCTTCGACGTGAAAGGAACTCAATGCATTAATTAGCTGGAATTTCTCCAGTGAAAAAGACTAGTTTGAATCTCGCATCTGAAAAGGTTTATGCTTCTTTAGACCGTTAGAACCATTTGCTTAATTAGTGTAACTAGCTCTGATCGAACAGGTTATTTTTTATCAATTATTTGTTATTAGGTTATTTTTTATATAAAAATTTAGAAGATAAAAAAATATCACTAAATATAAAAACGAAGAACAACTACTTTTGATTGTAATTAAAATAATATTTTCAGACTCCATGCTCAATCTTGACACATTTTCATTTGTTCTATTTGAAGAAAACTAATTAGTTTAGTCAAGATGGATTATATTTTGAATGTTGACTTCTGCTAAAGGCACACCCTCTTTTGCTATTTGAATCTCCATACATGAATAAATATTTTTGTAATTAAAAAAACCACCTCATATTTTACAAGTAATCTTGTTTGATTTTAGAATCCTATGCAAACACTTCATAAAACATCCATCAAGTCAAAGATACCATGTCATCTAAGTTTTATATGATTTGAAACTTTGTACAAAGAATACAAAGTTGGTTGGAGAAAATAAAAGATATAGATTAAAATATATAAATTTTATTTAAAATTACAACTTTTAAAAAAACATTACAACTTTTATTTCAATGCAAAAGCCTTATAAAAATCACATTCTAATTAATATTTTATTTTATTATTGATAGAAAATTAATTGTAAATTTGGTTTATAAATTGTCCACTTTATATTATTATTTAAGATAATTAATATGTTTACCGTATACTATTAAGTCGATTCTTTCACTTAATAATAAATTGGTAAAATTTGTTTGGTCTCTAACTATTTAAATTTTTTTAAGGAGGACTCTATTAAAAATATTTATTTGATTATGTAATTTTATTTTATTGATTTCTTATATTTTTTTAGAAATGATCAGGGTTTTAAGTAGTCATAAATTAATTTTATTATAAATTCGAATAAAGAAATAATAATTTATGAAAATAAAAATGTTGTGATAAAATATGTTTCTTAAATAAAAATTTTGAAAAAATTAAATTTTTATAATTTGTAAGATTATTTAAAATAGTAAATTTTAAATTTTACAAAAAAAGGTATAAAAAGTTTAAACTCTTTATACTCTTATCATCTTCACTCTTTTTCTTCTCCTCTTTCCTCCATATTTTTTCTCTTATTTCTCTCTTTCTACTCTCCTTTTAAATTCTTTCTTCATTTTCTCTCTCTCTCTCTCTCAAAATTGGTCAAAATGCATGCCCCAATACATTATTTAATATATAATTTCATATTACATATGTATCATAAAAATAAATTGTCATATAATTTCTTAAAGAATAATCAAGTGTGGTGATTATATACTATTCCATTTGCCCAAACGACATGGGTTTGAACTTCTTTAATGACTCAAGTTTATGATAAAAGTAATTTCACCTTTTTCTAATTTTATTTCCTTTTAAATTCTTATGGAAACAATCTTTTAAGCATATAAAATTTCACTATTCGACTTTAACTCACTTAAAGTGTTACAAACTGGTTGGTTAGAAATTATTTCCACTATATCCTTAACTTAAGTAAAAACTAACTTATATAAAGTTTTTCATGTAATTTCTATAAAGTTTTATTTTTAATTTATAAATAAACTAATTTTTACAATAAAAATATTTTTTTCTTATTTTCCTTACCTAGAAAGTCAGTTTTTCTTCATCCAATGCATTTTTTATTTCAGGTACATTTCATTTGATTCAGAAACACACTCTTTTGAAACAATTTCATCCATTATTGAGGCATGCCCAACCATGCATATATAGAGGTCGTGCTGGTTAATGATATGCACGCAGGCATGGTTGGAATCCAAAAATAATGCAAGTTTTAGAATGGACAAATTGAATAATTGCATAAATCAAGGAACAAAGTGGCATCAAGAAGCAGCAGATACCCTTTAGTCTGTCGCCTTTTGCTAGTTGCTTTAACTTCTTCAGTTTCCTGCATATTCCTCGCAATCAAATTATTCCTTGTCTTCAATGACATGGCTCCACATGAACTGATATTTCGCAATATTATTCACTAATAATTTTGATAGTAGTGAATCAGATATTTCACAACATTATCCAAACTTTTTAGTGGTCGCCTAGACTACTAACAACTCCATCATATCCATACTTGAAATTCAAAAGTAATACTAATAATAAGCCACAAAAACTGCATCCACTGATATATTCTTGTATCAATATGGCACAACTGCAGAATAAAGTTTCATCATCCAGTAAGAAATATCAGCGCCTGGTATTGCCAAATCACTGTTCGTCAGAAATGAACAGGTAAAATAAGAAAATAAGAACTAAACGAAATTTTCCTAAAGTTATTTTGGCCAGCCACTGTCCACCTAAAAAAAGCTTGATCATCGAGGAAGTAAATTCCTCTTCCTCATGCTCCAAGGCCACTAGTCAAAATAGCGTTGATCTCTCCAATTATATTAACTGGTCTTCCATCAAACATCGATGAAAGTGTACTCTCACATAGTTTTTTCAACTCCTTTGTTTTTGCCACAGCCGCATCCTGAAATTCACGTAACAGTTAAATTGACTCATCTACAAGACCGGGGAAATAACATGTAAAGTTGAGTTGTAAGAGACAGGAACACAGATTTTTGTCCGCATGAGTATCAAACAACTAAAAATAAGGAGAATTGAGAGAAAGATGTGTTTTAATTTGTGTTGCTTATTAAAAAGGTAAAAAAAAAAAATGGGAGGACTGAAGCTATATACTGATCTCTATCTCCTAGTAGAAGAAAAACTAAAAATGAAAAATGGAAATTTGACGCTGTTCTGTTCTGGTAGAAAACCATGACATAGTTGTCTTATCAAAAAATAAGTGTAAATGAGTCGTGCTACAAGAATATTTTGCTGATAATGATACCCACTCTCACCTCCGTATGTGCTATCTACCATGCAAGATTTAAGTACTTGTTCGCTTTTTTATACAAAAATAAATCTCACTCTAGAAAGAAAATCCCAACAGAAAACTTCAATATTTTATGGTGTTTTCTTCTTTTGTAGGGGCCGGAGGGGGTGGCCGCCGCGCACAGGCAAAAAATTGTCTCCGGAAGTTGATAAAATAAAAGTGATTGCTTTTCTTTAAAACAGACTTCACTAACCACACAATGTAAACAAATGGAAGATGAGAATCCAGACAGAAGACAGAAACCGTTATCAGATTTCTACATTCTCTTTTTTTATTATTTTACCTTTTACTGGGACCTGCGTGTTTCAAAGTTTTTTGACGATGCATATTCAATATATTATAAACCTAAAAGGAAATTCTTCTATTCACATCTTAGAGATTAAAAAAAACATTATTAGAATAGTAAACTGACTACCCTTAACCCAACCAGGTTGCTAAAATAGAAATATGAACGTGTTACTATTTACCATAATAAAGTGTACATAGTAACAAACTAGGGATTAAATATCAATTCTTCCGCAACAAAAACAACAGGGACACAAGGGAAAGAGATAGAGCGAGAGAGAAGGTAGTGTTTATCCTGCAAATTTTAAAATCAGTTGAACACTAAAAGATTCTCCCCTCATAAATAACAAGCACACATAGGTAGAACTTACTTGCTTGGACCATGAAGAAGATAGAGAATTTTGCAATTCCATCCGTTTAGCAGCCAAGTCCTTCAACCCCTCTCTCAACTTGACTTCATGATGTTTCTTTTCCTCCAATGAATTGACTAGTCTGTCTAGAAATCTGAAATTTGGCCCAACGCCACAATCAATTAACACAGATCATGTACAACAGGAATAATACAGAGTAACTTCCAAAATCTAACAAGCATGTGTACAAGCATGAGTCCTTCACTCCATACATTTTAGCATTTTGAAAATTGTAGAAAAGAGAAAATCATGCATTAACATGCCATCCCCAACTTTAGTCTTTCAAGTTACATAGTAATACAGAAATAGACAAAAATGAAATTCACCAAAAAATCATCATCTTAGTACACTACATAATAAATCAATGTTATGCAGGCAAAACATTCCAAACTTCTCTACCTTCTTGAATAATTATGGCCCAACTTGAATAATTATGTCTTGTTTTTGTTTGGAACATAAATCAGTTGTTTTCAGTACATAAACTTGTAATTCCACATATTACTTGATATTTTGAAAGAACAATTTCAACCCATCTAATAATCATAGAAACGCAAATGTGAGAAGACATCCCATATAAAGCAGTACCTTTTGGAGTTAAGAATCATAATCAGATCCCTCGTCTTCCTATTTGTCAGCAATGAAATTGCCAAAGAAATGTCACTTTGCATTGTTTCTATTGCATCAGCTGCGTACTGCTGTAGTACAAAGGGAGCAACTGCCTGGACTTGATTTTGCAAGGACAAAGTTTCCTCATTCCTCAATTCAGCCAATCGTTGATTTAAAAAGGATTTCACCTGATATCATACACGATAATTACAAATTTAAGATTTAATTGAAAATAATAATGACATCATATAAGAAATTCATACAGAGCAGGTAAATGTTTACTAGTAAGAAAAATAACATAAAAACAAAATTTACTAGAATTATGTTTCTTTCTCTATATGATTACTGAAATTATATTATCAAACTCAAGATCTTAACCAAGTAAAGATATTATATACCTCATATAGATCATCCAGAATCTTATTTCTGTACTCCGTATCTAAAAGTTGGCTCCTTTCTTCCTTGTTTTCAGTCAATTGAGATAGGGCATCTGGAAGAGAAGTCTGAGTCTCCAACACTACAGTTGGGGCACTATCATCATCAATGATATCAACCTGAGGAGTATCCACACTAATATCCCAAGATATATCTGCATGTGAGCCTAGTTCTTGGTTTGATACTGTTGGATCAGATCCGATATCTGAGGCATTAATGATTTCATAAGGACCCAATCCATTCCCATTATCCTCTGTTTCTTCTACAGTTCCAATGTCCCAATCAATTTGTGAACTCTCCACAGAAATATCCCAGTCGATGTCAGGCACAGCAATTGCAGCATCGCTTGTTGCAGGATTCAGTTCATTTTTGCTTCCATAAACATTCACATCACTAATAATCTCAGAGTCCACAGCAACATTTAAAGATGGGGGATTTTCACGCATATTCCTCAAGTTTTGTATTACATTTCCCAAAGATCTCTGCAGTATTAGTTTTCATCTTAAATAATGAGTATACTGAACCATGTATGAATAAGAATTCTCTGCAGTATTAGATTTCTATGCAGTATAATGAGAACAATAAAATGAATAAGAATTTTTTTTTTTTCTCTTACATCCTTTTCAGTGTGAGCATCCCTGACAAAATTGGAATAATATTCAATTGCCCGTGACATGTTGTCATTGTTCACAACATCTAGAATCTTGCGAAACGTGCTTGGAAGTAATTGTGCTGTTTCCAGAAGTTCTACTCTGACATTTTTTCCCTGCAAAACAATATAACCATACACCATAAAAATAAATTGCATGCAACACACCACAACAGTAACAATAGTGCGGTTGGCTATATGAATCAAAAGAGACAACGACTTGTTTTCTCAGGAATATAAATCACCATAAAATCCCTTTTCGGACTGCTACATAAATTGATACTACACAACACAAACACCCAGAAAATTCAAACCTGCAATCCAAGCTCCTGGCAAGCTTCAGCGTATTTGGCCACCGAGAGCGCAGCACTTCTTTTTATATCAGCTTCCTTGCGATCTAGCTCTAACAGCTGCTGCTGATTCTTCTGAACCTGTTTCCTCAGATAAGGGCTTTGCAATGAAAGCAAATACTCAGCAGCAAAAAACCAAACCCTTAAGACATGAAAAACCAAAAGATGACAATGCTCACATTTCATAGCTCACATTTTGAATGAGAATCTGCGCAGCCTCACCAAGGAAAACATGATCCTTCTCAAACGACCGCACGATTGCTTCCCAAGCACCCTGCCCAAATAATAGCAGCCACAATTAGCAACAAAAGGATTACTTACACATAATTTTTCCACCGGAACACTTAACACAGTTGCATAACTAAAACTCGAACTCATGATCACCAGTGCAATTGGAAGAACTCCATACTAGCTGATCTACATGTTCTATAATATTAATATACATAATACAAATGATTATAATGCACATTTTCTGTTAAGTGTATCTCACCGCAGCACCTGATAAGCGACCAAATATGTTCCTGCTTTCCGAAGTAGACTTCAAGAGAATATCATATATCTGTTTGGCCTCCAAATAGCCAATCCCTGAAAATAGCATTGCCACTTTGCTCATAACAATTATCTAATTTAACTAAGCCAACAAGAATTAAACATTCACAATTTACAATCAGTGAACAAAACCCATTAACACATTTCGGTCAACACACATAAATTTCGAACCTTCGGAGTCTAGGGTTTGGAAGAGGGGGTCAGAGTCTTTGGGGAGGGAAGAAAATTCCTTGGAAATTCGGTTCCTGATCGCCGCCACGCGCTTTCGCCAATCCGCGGGTACTCGCTTGCGATCCACCAACCATTCTGCAAAGGTCGAAAATTCGAATTCAGCAATCGAGGAAATTAAAATTAAAATTAAAAAAAAAATGGGGAAAAGGAAAAGACGAAAGAAATTGGAACCTCCGAGACGAGAGTAAGTGATGTCGATGGGGAGATTGCGAACTTCGTCGGAAGATTGCATTGCGAATGAACAGATCGCAATTCAACGACGGAGGGAACGGGTTTTTCGTTGGGAATTGGGTTTGGAATTTGCAGCTCTATAGTCCACGACGTTCAACACACCACTCTCATCTTCAACTGCTTTCTTACATGTTTCATATTTCATAAAAAAAATAAAATAAAAATAAAATTGTTAATGAGTAATTAAGCCAAAATCTTATATATGAAGTTGTTTCAGAAAAAATAAAAATAAAAATAAAAAAATCAGTAACACCATACAAATTACATTACTGTAAAAAAATTTTAAATTATTATTTGATCACGAAACATTAATTTTCATAATAAATATCTTAAAAATCCTACTAGAATATCTAATTAGGTGACAATATAATTTATAAACTTAACTATCTTTTTTGTTCAATTATTTTTATTAATGAAAAGTTGGATCAATCTCTTAGTTTCAACAAGAGGATTAAATATAACTATTTAAGGATTAATGAAAAAAATATATTTAATAAGCTTACTTAAATTAGGGGATAATTCAAACAATATCAATATCATATATTTTCATCAAAACTAGCTTTTTTTCAATTTAAAAGTTCTAAAAAATATTGTATTGTTTAGTTGTAAAGTTGCTTTTAAATTGCTTAATCTAATCATGTTGCATCAATTATCATAAATTTAAAGTGTAATAATACAAAGATAATATCCTTGTTAGTGTGGATTCAAAACTCTTAAACTACATACAACAGTGCGAGAAAGCTAACAAGTATTTATTCTTTAAAAAGAATTAAGATATTTAATCAAATATTTTATTAATAAATTGTGTAAAATAAATAAATATTAGAATAAAAAAAGACAATTAGGCATAATTTATATATATAGTACTATTAATCAATGTCTTGTGTTAAAGAATTCAAATTGGAAGTTTTTGGAAAAAACAGTAAAATTACTTTAATGATATTCTTTTAATAAAAATGTTCCATTTTGAATTTCTTAACTATTGGTACTTGTGACCAATATAACATTATATTTTAAAGAAAAATAGGTTAAAAAAGACAAAGACTTAAAGATAGTGTTGTAAGTATTTTTTTAATGATAATTAAATTTTCGTCTCAGGTGGTATCCAATGAAATATTTTATAATACCTTATTATACATTTTGCAAATATGAAATTCTCACACTCGAAATGGTTTATTGTAAATTCAAAAGAAGTATGATTAGTGGGCCACAAGGGGCATAGTTGTCCTACCAAATTTGCCAGCGATTCAATAAAGTTCCAAGAACATATGGATGAAATTCCCATTTTGCCCGCAACCTCTTTATAGGCTTAAAGCCTTTTATTGTATAATTTTCCTTATAGTATTTAAGAATCTAATGACAATTTACAACATTCATGATTCATTATGTGTCACGTTCCTTTTACATTTATACACATTTAGACTGACTGATGGAAAAAGAAAACAAGAGATAAAATATAATGACAAATATCAAAGTTATATTTATTTCCTGATGAAAATTTTGTAAAAGGAATAAATTAACATTAATTAAAAATTAAGATTAAAGACAATTTAAATATATATAATTTTTTTAAAAAGTTTTTGAGAAAAAAGTTATGATGGAACTCCAACTTTTAAAGTAGATAATATATTAAATATATTGATTTTAACAATATTATTTTAATAAATTCGGGGTTAAAATATTAATGTCATTTATGAAAAAAAATATTCATCCAAATTAATCTTAAATTTCTTAACCATTAATTGGAAAACTTGTTTCTATTATGCCTAATAGTTAATTTTGTATATTTAAAAAAAAATTACTTGAATAATAAAAGATTTATATTTTATCTCGCTTAAATGATTTATACTGATAAATTAATTTAGTATTTTCAATTTGTCAATCAACTAATTCATTTCTTATCAAATCTCCTGTACCTTATTTGTCCACTTGTTTAGAAAAGAAAAAAAAATTAATCGACAAATTTAAGAAAATTAAAAAATAACGAAACAAGTTAAACAATAAGTTGTAAACAAGAAAGTTAAAAAGAGTAATAATTAAATATAAAAGTAAAGAAAAACTGATATTTTAAAAATAAAAATAAATAATTTGTGGTCAAGTAATTATATAATTGCAAAGTTACATCTATATTTTATTATAAAAAAATGAAAATAGGTAATTTTAGAAAATGTCAGTTTTATTTAATTTTGTGTCTTTATATATATAACTGGAAAATAAAATAAGGGAGCTCCATAAAAAAATACATCCATCTTTACTAATTTTTATTATTGAATAAAAACAATGCTCTCTTTCTTTTTATCTCTCCACAAATCTCGTTTTTTAGACGTTTTTTTTTTTAAATAAAGAAACATTAAGAGTATTTTCAACCAGAAATGGCTTATCATAATTATCTATGAATAAAAATATTATCGTAACTTGATTCTTCTTAAAATTAAAGAAAGTTAATCTCTAAATTAGAGATGCTTTAATGTAACTCAATTAGGTGTAAAACTTGACAAGATGAAAATCAATCTTCCTCCCAGCAATTTAAGCTTAGTTCACAATTTACATTAATTGTTTATGCGTAACAAAATGCTTTGTACTCAGCGAATATTCCCTGCTGGGGCCACACGAAGTCAAATTTTAAATTACTAAAATTTACAATGTTTGAATTCTAAAATCCTTGCTTTTAAAATCACTGTATTTATCCTAACAAAAATTAAAATATTCAGTTAATTACGTAGTCAATTGTTTTTCAATGAAAGATATTTTCTTGTTTCTTTACAATTCTGCACACTTAACAATGTTTTATTCTCCTTTTTTCAACATTGATTTTAATTTTTTCACTTATTTAAATATTATTTAAATTTTGAAACGGTATTTTTTTTTTTGACAAAAGTAAGAATAAACTGAAATAACGCTTTTCAAAATAAAATAGAAATGAGATTAACATGCATTGCGAAAAACAGCATTTATTTTAAAGATAAGATCAACACTGAACCAAAACTTGAATGCAATCCATCAATGTCATACGAATGCAAAAAAAAAAAAAAAAAAAAAATTACATAAAGAACACTTAAAATGTGAAATTTTACTCAATCACTCTAAGAAAAAAAAATAGAATAACAAATTGGAAATTATAAAATATTTTCTGATTTTATTTTTATTCTCTTTAATTAAACAATATTTTTCAAAACTCCAAATATTTATTTCTTTTTATTCTCCATTCTATCCAAAAGCTCCAACTTGCAATAAAGAAACTTGATTAGATACGTAATTACAAAACTATCATTATCTTCTAAATTTATCACTTGAAAAATTTTCATATTTTATCATAATATCTTAAAATTTTACTTATTTTATCAATTTTTTTTACATTCATATCTCGAAGATTCTATTAAATATAAGTTGATGAAGTTGTCAAAAAATATTTATTTTGTGGGACTAAGTTTTTCAGTTTAGTCATATTCTTTTAAGATTACTTATTTTCATCAAATTAATAATAAAATACTCAAAATCAATTCATTAAAGAAAATAACATAAGTTTTTGTATTCAATATTATATGATTTTTGACTTCATTCCATTATTTTTAATATTCTCCGTTTGATCCCACTTTTTTAAATATACAATCTCTTCCGTTATCAAATTCACAATGCCATGTGATATTTATTGTTTTGACTAATAAGGTAACATAATACCATATATGATTGATGTATTTATTATTATTAATTTAATAGAAAAAAACTATATTAAATCAGTTAAAAAAATAGAAACTCAAAATAATTAAAGTGTAGTTAAAAAAATTATCATAATACTAAGATATAAAAGACTGTTTAAAAAAATATATTTAATAGCATTTAAAATAACTGAATAAATTAAATAAATCTCATAAAAATATAAAAAAAATTAGAAGAAGGTTTTAAAACACAAAAAAACATATAATATATAGTTAAATTAAAAAAAAAAAAAAACATAGGTTGGTGTGTCACACGTGTAAGCGTTTGAGTGGGGACGATGGCAGAGGCCTGAGCACCCCGCTATGCAGCAGTAGCACCATCACTACACACGCAGAGATGTACACCACTCTCTCTACTCTCTATGTTTCCCCCACAACCAGACAAATAATCACACACCCAAAGAAAGAGAAACTCACAACAAAAACCAAACACTTTTCTCTCTCTCTCACACAGTCACTTTTTCTTCTTCACTCTCTTCACACTCTCGTACAACACTTACCGCCTCCATTGTTTTTTCTCCTTCTTATTTTCCAAAAAAACGACCACGTTTCACTAGGTACACAACCCTCTCTGCTTCTTCAATCGTTCCACATTCGAAAAAGCTAAAGCGAAAAAAAAAAAAAAAAACTACTTTATTTCCCTTTCTTCTTCTTTATTTCTCTTTCTGTTTCTCTCATTTCAGTGGTTATCGGGTTTTCACATGCACCGTCGCGTTGAGGATTTCTTCTGTGGGGTGTGCCAGCGACGACGACGTTTGGTAACGGAAATGCATTTTCTTATTCTACTTTTTTAAGAAGTGATAATGTCTGGGGAAATGTGAGAACTGAGAAAACATAAACCAACGGTTAATCGAAGCGTTTTTTGTTGGTTTTTGTTGTTTTTCAAAGCAGTCAACTCTCTCTCTCTCTCTAGTTAAGGAAGTGGTTGTTGTTTTTACTTGGACGTTTCAAAATGCTGAAAGTACAAAACCTTGTTGCTTTTTCTTTCATCTTGGGCTGCATTACGCAACTGCATTTTTGTTTTATTTTTTTCATGATTTTTGTTTATGCTTGCAGGTTAAACAATCGGATCTAACATCTTCCGAGAAAGTGGTTGGTGTTTTTCTGATGTTGGAGTCATAGAACACTTTGTGGAATCTGAGATCTAGGTTTGACATTGCTGTTTATATCTATATTTTTTTCTGTTTTGTGGTTTATATACTGGTGATGCACATTATTTGAGTTTCAGCTGCTGTTACCTCGATTATATCTTCTTTTGATGTGTGTTTTTGAAATTTCCCGAATTTTTAGGTGCCTCGGTTGGGTAGAGCGTGTTTTAACGGCTATTTGACTGTGTTTTCCTGTTTTTTAGGCTCTTGGGAACGGTTGTTTATTATCCGAGTTGTTGAAGGATTTGGATATTTGGGTTAGAAATTTGAATTTGGGTTTCTGGTTTTGTGAAGTGAGAGAAAATGCAGAGGCCTCCACCTGAAGATTTTCTGTTGAAGGAGACCAAACCGCACCTCGGTGGCGGAAAGGTCTCCGGTGATAAACTTACCAGCACCTATGATCTGGTTGAGCAAATGCAGTACCTTTATGTGAGAGTCGTGAAGGCGAAGGACTTGCCTGCCAAAGATGTCACTGGGAGTTGTGATCCTTATGCTGAAGTCAAGCTTGGGAACTACAAGGGTACTACCAGGCATTTCGAGAAGAAAACCAATCCTGAGTGGAACCAGGTTTTCGCCTTCTCGAAGGACCGGCTTCAGGCGTCTGTGCTGGAGGTTACTGTGAAGGATAAGGATGTTGTGAAGGATGACTTCATCGGACGTGTCTGGTTCGACCTGAATGAGGTCCCCAAAAGGGTGCCTCCAGATAGTCCTTTGGCACCCCAATGGTATAGATTGGAGGATAGAAAGGGTGACAAGGTGAAGGGAGAGCTGATGTTGGCTGTTTGGATGGGTACCCAGGCTGATGAAGCTTTTCCTGAAGCTTGGCACTCGGATGCTGCTACGGTTGGTGGAAGTGATGCTCTTGCCAACATTAGATCGAAAGTGTATCTGTCTCCTAAGCTTTGGTATTTGAGGGTTAATGTGATTGAGGCACAGGACTTGCAGCCAACTGATAAGGGTAGATACCCTGAGGTTTTCGTGAAGGCTATTCTGGGGAATCAGGCCTTGAGGACCAGAATCTCTCACAGTAGAAGTATTAATCCAATGTGGAATGAGGATTTGATGTTTGTGGCAGCCGAACAGTTCGAGGAACCGCTGATATTGAGTGTGGAGGACAGAGTTGCCCCTAACAAGGATGAAGTGTTGGGTAGGTGTGCTATTCCTCTGCAGTATGTGGAAAGGAGACTGGACCACAAACCAGTGAATACAAGGTGGTTCAATCTGGAAAGGCATATTGTTGTTGAAGGGGAGAAGAAGAAGGATACCAAATTTGCAAGCAGGATTCACATGAGGATTTGTCTAGAAGGTGGCTATCATGTTTTAGACGAATCTACTCACTACAGCAGTGATCTTCGCCCAACAGCGAAACAACTGTGGAAGTCTGGCATTGGTGTTCTTGAACTGGGGATATTGAATGCTCATGGTTTAATGCCGATGAAAACGAAAGATGGGAGAGGGACAACAGATGCTTATTGTGTAGCGAAATATGGGCAGAAGTGGGTCAGGACAAGGACAATCATTGACAGCTTTGCACCAAGATGGAACGAGCAATATACTTGGGAGGTTTTTGATCCTTGCACTGTCATTACAATCGGTGTATTTGATAACTGTCATCTGCATGGTGGAGACAAGGCTGGTGGAGCAAGAGATTCGAAGATTGGAAAGGTAAGGATTCGTCTTTCCACCCTTGAGACTGATCGGGTCTATACACATTCCTATCCACTTCTTGTTCTTCACCCGAATGGGGTGAAGAAGATGGGTGAGATTCACTTGGCTGTGAGGTTCACTTGTTCATCTCTGCTCAATATGATGCACATGTATTCACAGCCCTTGTTACCAAAAATGCACTATATACACCCCCTGACTGTCAGCCAGCTCGACAGTCTGAGGCATCAAGCTACTCAGATTGTTTCAATGAGACTGAGTCGTGCTGAGCCACCGCTGAGAAAAGAAGTAGTGGAATATATGCTGGATGTGGGTTCCCACATGTGGAGCATGAGAAGAAGCAAGGCCAACTTCTTCAGGATTATGGGGGTTTTGGGTGGTCTAATTGCTGTAGGAAAATGGTTTGATCAGATTTGCAATTGGAGAAGTCCTGTCACTACAATTCTGATCCATATCTTGTTCATAATATTAGTTATGTATCCAGAGCTTATCTTGCCTACAGTTTTCCTTTACCTCTTCTTGATTGGAATTTGGTACTATAGATGGAGGCCTAGACAACCTCCTCACATGGACACTCGCCTCTCTCATGCAGACTCAGCACATCCTGATGAACTTGATGAAGAGTTTGACACATTCCCGACCTCCCGGCCAAATGACATTGTGAGGATGAGATATGATCGACTTAGAAGCATTGCTGGGAGGATTCAAACTGTGGTTGGGGACTTGGCCACTCAGGGTGAAAGGCTGCAATCTTTGCTAAGCTGGCGTGATCCCAGAGCTACATCACTATTTGTGCTTTTCTGTCTGCTTGCTGCTGTTGTACTGTACGTCACTCCATTCCAAGTTGTGGCCCTCTTGACAGGAATTTATGTGTTGAGACATCCAAGGTTTCGCCATAAGCTTCCTTCGGTGCCGCTTAATTTCTTCAGGAGGCTGCCTGCAAGAACTGATTGCATGCTTTGAAGCCAGGACAGTGCAGAATGGACCTTGCCTTCTCCTGAAGGCAGTAGATTTTGTGCATTTATTTTTCGTTATCCTGTCACAGGATTTTCTGTTTTTACTTTTGAACTCAATGGTAGTCATGTTAATTTGTAATTTTGTAGGTTTGAGTTGAAATTCACTTCAGCTTAATTACTTTCATGCTTAATCAGATGTAGCAGTGTTTCTTTCTCAATGGGCAGTTATTAGTTTGTATTGTGATGGCAGTGGAGGTTATTTGTGTTTTTCTCCCCTCCATTATTTTTTAAGATGCTGCTTGGTGTTTTCTTTTAAAATAGGCGTTTAATGCTAGATGTTCTAGTTTTCTTTACATTTTCTTCATATCATAACATCTGTTTATAATATGATAGGATGCAATGGATTTTTGTGCTGTGATAACCTAAGATGCATGTCCAATTATTTTAATAAGTTTAATGAATGAATGTGGTTTAGTATATTACTCTTTTGTCTAGATAGTGTAACACTAAATTAAGTCCTACTGTGCGTTTTGCTTTTAAATTGTTGCTTGGATTCAGAGTTTTGAGGGTTTAAACTATGGGGGTCTGCACAGACAAAGATCCCTTCAGCAAAAAGTGTTACAATTACTTTTTTAATGAGATTGCATGATAAAGTAATATGATTCTGTCACAATGTCGTTCTGCTGTTCATTTTCTATTCTCTCTATAGTGTGGGTGAAGTGAAATAGCCAAATATATTAAAATATAGTGTTAAACACTTCATTGTCTTACTTTTATTTAAAATATTTTTCTAATCTTGTAAACCCAAGGTTTTTATTGTTTTTAAATAGCTTTTGTTTGGTATGTGCAAGAGGCAACTACAAATAATGACTGACTAACAATACAAATATAAAGTCACAATTTTTTCAATTACTACCAAAGCCGGTTTATTAATGTGGCAGCAGTGACAGAGTATAATATCTGAGTATCCATGGCCAATTGACCATGACAACCTTGGACTGTTATAACAGAGCATCATTATTCATAATATCCAATAAAGAGCTGCAATACTCTGTATGAGTGGACCCATGCTTTAATAAAAATATGTGGCTTTTATGATAAAAGTAAAATTTATGGTTTGTGTAAGCTATGATGGATCCAACTATTGATAAAAATCTTGGGACCAAACTTTTGGGTCAATGATGGTATGTTTATTATTTTTGTTGTTGTATAGAGTATAGTAATTAAATTCTGGCTTTTGAACTTGAAAATATTATGAAATAATACTGGAATAAAAATGTACACATAGCAAAAAAATACATGTAACAGAAATTTACTGTAGAGTGATATTACATAATGTATTTGTTAAACAAAATATATACAGCTTAAACAATATGATCAAATGTTAAATTCAATAAATGTAGTAATTAAGAAACAGTAATAATGAGTAAATAACTGAAATTAACTGCACAATAATAAATAATGCATTTATTAATTTAAATATATTATAAATTCAAACACTAAAATGAATGTTACATTCAACAAATATATTATATTTATTATACTTTTTTGTTAAATATAATATGTATTCAATAAAGGTGATCTCTTCTCATTAAAAATATTTAAATATGTATTGGTAAAAGTAAGGTATTTTGATTTTGGCCTTTGTAAATATTTTTATTTATTTTCAGTCCTTCTAATTGAAAAATATTGTTTTTAATCTCTAGTATTATGTACCACTCATTAATTATTAAATAAAAAAATTAAGTTACCATCAAGTATACCCATTTGGTGTAATTTTCTTTTTTGTAACACCTTTAAAAATTCTTTAACATATGCAAAATTATATGTTATCAATATATCCTAAAATTTAGTATTTTTCAAAACTATTTCTTTCTACATTTTTTTCTTTATGATTTACTTGTTAATTTTTCTGGAACAGATTTACATTTTTTGTTAGTGAAATACTGAGCTATCAAAATAGAAGTCAGAATAAATTTTATAAGAATTAAAGCAAAACTAAATTGCTAAAACATGAAGAGTTTTGAAATTGGAGAAGAGAAGAATAAATTTGATTATTAGTAGATGTGGATTGATGATGGTGAAATGAAAGAATAGAGTTGAGTAGGTAGGAGTAGAAAATAATTGCATGTTGATTTATGGCATTCCTTTGGCTGGTTGGAAGACACAAGTGGGTACCTCTCTGCCTCTCTTTTTTGGCTTTACAGCCTGTAATATTTTCTGTTTCTAGCTATTTTCTTCTTCTCTTCTTTCAGTGTGCCAAATCCATTTCTTTTAAATACATTTCAATAAAATACAAAGTAGTCACCATTGTCAAAACTTCATGTTAAACAACCTCTCAAATATTAGATGACACACAAATAATATTTAGTGAGAAAAAAAATATAAATATTATGATTTTTTTTTCAGAAAAAAGAAAAGGGAAACAACACAGAGGCCCTTCCATGATTGATTCCAACTCTACTATGGTGGTGGTTTGGGTGAGCTAAAGGGCAATTTTTCTTAGCACTTAAGTTATGAAGATTTGTTGTTTTATAGAAAAAGATTATGAGAAGTTGACAATGCTACTTTTGTTTTCATCAAAAAAAAGTTTTCCTTTTGATGATGGATTTGATCTCACCACAAACACTGATTATATTTTTAAGAAATTATTTGCACTTTTTCAAACTAGCTAGGTCCTCTCTAAGCAAAAGGACATGCCGGAGCAAAAGCAAAGGTATATACTTTTATATACCAGAGCTTTATTAGTTTATCTATTTAATAGATTTAACTCTTTTTTTACTTATTATTTTTAATAATTTACTATTGACTTAGGCTGAACATTTGGTAGCAAATATACTTTTAAAGAAAAAAAAAATACCCTTGGTGTCACTATATTCCCTAAAAGGGTAGAGAACTATAATTTTTGTGAATCTCTCCCCTGAATAATTTTAGTCCTAAATCGTGCTATTGGATTAACTAAATTTAGCCATTTGTTTGGGAATGCTTGCTTAGTATTTACAATCCTTTTTATTCATATAAAAAAGTACACGTTTCTATAAGCTTTGAACATATATTTACTTATTAAAATAATATAAAGTCAATATTATGATAAAAAAACTATTTCAAATTCTACAAAACATCATAGTCTTTATACTCTCTTCTCCCATCCCATAGTATAAAAAATAACAAATGTGTTATGATATATTCAAAATATATTATCAACTATGAAATACGAAATTTGTTTTTTCACTTTTGAATGGTATAATCTAACAAAAGTTTTTGGGTTGTAGATTTCGAATTTTTTTTATATAAAACAAGTTTAGAAATTGTGTAATATAAAAGTTTTTTTTATTGCAACAACAATTTCTCATATTACGAGACTGGGAGAAGAAATAAAAAAAATGCTACAAATCATCCTCGTAGGCCAACATTATGTAGTGGGCTTTGCTTAACCCATATAGGACAATTATTTTCTGCACCCCACATTTACTTCCTGCATCCATCAAAATTTGTGAAAGGACATTTATATCTTTGTCAATAGAAGATAAAAGAGGTTTTGTATTATGAAAATCGTTTTTCGTGAGAGAGTCTTGTATTATGCAAGCGTTTTTTTAAGAGATTTTTATATTATGAAAAACGTTTTTCGTAAAAGTTTTTTATATTATGAAAAACGTTTTTTATAAGAGGTTTTTGTATTATGAAAAAGCGTGTAAGGATTTTTTGTATTATAAAAAACGTTTTCCGAAGGAGAGAGTGTGAAGACGAGTGCTTACGGAAAACATTTCCATAGAAGGAGATACGAAAAACGTTTTCCGTAAGTACTTATCCTCACACTCTCTCTTCTGGAAAATGTTTTCCATAATACAAAAACTTTTTATTAAAAACATTTTCCGCAAGACATTTCACACACTCCATAACTCATTTTGGAATTCATTTTCCAAAATCCATTTTCAGAATACGAATACTACAACATCCTTTTACCCATTTTGTATCCCTACATAATGTGAAAACAGAAACCACTTACCTCCCACTCACGATGATGCTGTAAGAGAAGGTTTCTTTGTAACATCCACTATGACGGTTGCCGAAGAACGTTCATACTACTTAACAATAACCATTATACTACTCTCCTCTTTTGAATATTCTGCCAAGGATAATTTTGTGACATTATGATATTCTGATTGGGTATAGGAAGCAATTGCCCCCATATAGGTTAGAATCCAATCACTACTGGACCCAAATTGAACAATTTTTGAATTTTCTCGTGGGCCTAACCGGGCTAACCCAATCCACTTTCACGTATATGGACTCACCAAATGTATTTTTCCCACATCATATTGCATTGCAGTTAACTCCTAATTCATCTTCCTTTTCTTCAACCTATGATTACTTGCATATAACGTGAATCATGAATATTCTATACGTCAAACCTTTTAGTGTTATGTATTATCTTTTAATTAAAAAAGAGTGTACCAATTAGAGCTAAATTGAGAAGAAATTAGTCTCTAAAACATACCAAATTAACACTTAAATTTTTGTAGAGAGAAGTGTCTTGCATTGTGTCTATATTTAATTTTTATCTGTATTTTGAATAAGATCATCTTTCATACTAAAAGAAATTATTTGAGTGTGTATAGATAGTTCATGATGCATTATTCTAACCCTCAAAATCATGATAAAAAGATTAAAAAAAAGGTTAAAACAAGAATGAGTTATTTTGAGTTGAATGAATAGTGGGACACAAATTTTCTATTCTAAAGTGTCACCCCAAACACACTATTAGTAAGAAAACCTCTTATATAATGCCATGAATTAATTATCTTAAAAAACTAAATTATAAGTGCAAGCACGTTTAATATCATATCTCTAACAAGAATAATCAGATGCATGGAATGATGGAAACCTATATTAGTCAAAGCCTGAGAACAGAATACTTCCTAATAAATCATGATCAAGTGCACTTTTTAAATGAAGATCATCATTTAAGAAATGGCACAATAAGCTATAGTTGCAATGTTTTTCCCAAGTTGTTTCTTTATCTTTATCTTTCTTGTTGATTCCAAACCTGTTTAAAAAGTCTAAAGTGGTAACATATATATGGAATTCTTCAATGGTTCTCTACACGTTTCCTGAAACTATGTAAAGTCTTTACCAGTTTTTTAGAACTACGTATGCTTCACGCAAGAAGGTGGAACAAATTGCCAATACTATAGTGGGGGAGGCAAACTTTTATCTCCATATAAATACTATATTTTCCAAAGTAGACCAAAATTCAGTAAAATGAGAATACTAAAGAAATCCAAGAACCCATTTTCAATTGGTAATTTTTTTTTTTTTTCATTTGTGTTCTTACATCAATGAAGACGAGGTTATAAAAAGAGTTTAATCTTCTTCTTGTGTTAGTAGAATTTCCTAGTTGTATTTTGATTATCTAATATAAATATCAAATGAAAGTTAATTTGATAAAGACTTTGCAATACTTAATTAGAATTTTTGAAGAATAAGTATGAATTGAAAGGATTGAAGGAGTACTCCCTTTACTTATAACATGTAACGTGTATTTATATATTTTTGAATCTTCACTAATAAAGTTAAACAATAAAAAAAAGTTAACTGCAGTTAAGTACTTTATTAATAAGATTATTAAATTATATAATACTTAATAATATAAATGTATTGTAGGTGAGTAAATACTATGTGTAACACTGTTATCATACTTAATTTAATTTTTTCAGAGGTAATAAGCATTTAAATATGAGATTATCTACTAAATAACTTATGAGTCGGAATGTTAAACTGCAATGTGAAATTATCGGATTCTCAAATGGTACAATAAGGTCTGATTTATTTAGTTTTTTTTTTATAATATTTTGTTTGTTTTTCTACCATTCTCAATTGTGCCAATATTTATGAAAACCTGTTAGAAACGAGTATTCAAAGGTCAATAACATGTATACATCACACACTCTTCTAACAATGGTTTATTTTTATACAGTTAATGTACACATTATTATATACTTTATAATTTTAAATATCAAATTTCATGGATAAAAAAAATTGTGTGTGTCGGGATCAACATTTTGAAATTTGATTTTAGATATAATTAACTTTAATTAGAGTTGATTTTAAAGTCAAATAATTTATATTTAAATGTTTGTATTTTTCAAAACTAAGTGGTAAACATTTTATTTAATGTAAAAGTTATCTAAAATTGCTTTTGACTTAATTAATTTTAAATTTTGGATAAAATTTTGAACGCAAAAATAAACATGGGAATATTTATCTAAAAATGTATAATTTTTTTATTTAACATTGAATTCAATAAAGGTTTATTTTACACTTTTAGTAGCTCTCCAAATCCAACATGTTTTATTTTTATCTTTAGAAGTTTTGTTTGAGTAAACTCCTCCCTAAGAAGTCAATGCAGTTCCAAAAATTTTATCAAGCTTTCACTAAGACTGGTCTTCAGCACCTCAAATTTTCAAAACCTGAATTTGGCTGTTAAGTTTTTGTAAATATGTTTCAATTTTGTGTTTAAAATTATAATAAGTTTTTATTTTGTTGTTTTATGAAAAAGACTTTTTTTAGTTTCATTGAAGTCACTTTTTTTAATCTTTAAAAAATGAGTGATTTTTTTTTTAGTATATGTAAAAGAAAATTGTTTTTTAGGTGACACATCAACCTTATATTACAATAGTAGTAACTATCACTTTGTTACAATCATTAACCTTTTTGTTCAACACATAACTTATTAATGAATGCCTTATATTAAAGATTAAAAGTGGTAATTTTCAATTTAAGAGACATAAAAAATTAATGAAAAACTTTTACAATAACAAAAATTAAAACTCATTTTACTTTTAAAGACGTAAAAACATATTTAAGTCTAATTTAATTAAATTTATTTAAATGATGCTGCTTATGTCTGTTGTCTAACTCCTCACCCCTATGTTGATTCTACAGGGTTGTAAAATTATTATTATTTTTTTTGCTAATTTTCATTTACACAAAACCATCAAATTATTGTTTGCTACAGAAAAATACAAAGAAGGCACATTTCATAAATGGCCAATCTAGACCAGTCATAGTAGAAACCCAATAGAATGAAAATAGTAAACTTGGTTGAGGTTGAAGCCATTCAATATGGTTGAAACATGAAACTGAAAGCTTTGGGAAAAGCCTCCACAAGCAAGATGATGAAGATTTACTATTTTTGGAAACTGAAAATTAGCATGAAAAATGGGATGACCCATGATTTCCACAAATTAGGGAACTAATGAATGGAAGAAAGGGCATGGTGCCATGCCAAAGCTAGCAATAGCCGCTTTTCTCCATCTTGTGTTTTTTCCCATTCCCAACCCCAAAATCAAAAGCTTATTAATTAATATTTCCAACTACAATCCAAAGTTTATCCCATAAGCCCAATTGCTTGGCTCAGATTCAGAGGACCTTGTAAATTAACTTTTCCTACATCAAACAACCTTTGTGTGGGTGTGGGCTATTTATCATTAAATGGGTCTCTATCCATTCCTTGGAGAGGAACAATAACAAGAACATTAACATGAACAACAACCCCCATTTATGTCCCTTGCTTTAATAACTCAAGTCATTTAGCCAGACAAAATATGGCTTCTTAGGGTAACATAATAAGATAAGGTACCAAATATTGGAGATTTTGAATGCATGGTAATGCAAAGAACTTTGAATGAAATTGATATTTTTTTTTCTTGTTGGCTTTCCCATAAGCAGCTATTTACCCAATAGCCTTCCCAAGAGGCATGGGCATTAGAACATAACTTGGTGGAGTCTTGTAATAATTAAGGCACACCTAAGATGAAATGTAATAACACCATGATTGTAGGTAATGTCCAAGAACGTTAACTTTGGAATGAACAAGCTTTGAACCCTATCCTAGACCATGGCCTTGCCACATATTGGTTGCGTAAACTGTTTCTGCCGGAAGCATGTACACAAATAGAATTGTGAAATTGAAATTTGTAGTAGTTGATTTGACTTCACTAATCTTCTTGTCCTTTGTAACAACCATAGTCTCATAGGTTTTAGTTTCACCATGCTATATATGTCAACGAGTTTAGGTTTAGGTGTTCTTGTCATATGGGCAACACTTTGCCTAAACCTATAATTGGAGGAAGTTGAGATTACAATGTTCATTGCAAAATTTGGCATCAAATTATTTATAGATACTTAAGCTTTATTTTGAAGTGAACATCATTGTATATTACACCAACCATGCTTCTTTGATTTCCATTTTTAAATGATTAAATTATAATAATTCTATTACATTACATTTATATATTATAATATATTCATATATTTAGATATCAGAAATCTCATTAGATAAATATTGAGAAGTTCTGATATTATTTTAGAAAAAAAATTAATTTAACTTTATAAAATTAGTTTAGTAAGATACAATTTACATTATAATTTGATAATATCTTTAAAGAAAAATAGATTTCTAATATAGAAGAAGAGAACTTACTCAAATAAGAAATGGTTGAACATAATTTGGAATTTTGAAAGAATCAATGATCCTAATTCTTAATATATGATCAATGTTCTGTGCACAATTACATACGTTCCAAACTAACAAAGCGAAGTTCAAATAATTCAATTGTGACTTAAACGAATTGAATTTAATAACTTATTTGCAGATCAAGGTCTTCATTAAATATTTGAATTAAAATTTGACTCCGAATCATGCCACTCAATAGAAAAGTTAAACACTGTTAGCTTACTATGTGGATTTTGATTTCAAGTTTTAATACTATCTTTAGAATCAAACAATAAAATATATATAGATTTCGAATACAACACGATTGAAATTACAAAAAAGTAATCCAAATAAAATTTAATTACAAAAAATATTATAAATAAGAGCAAAGACTCACTGCTTCAACCATTCAACTATAACGCTCATGCTTTATTTATTTTATTGCTCAATTATTATCATTTAACAAATTTTACTATTTAATTTATTCTCATTACGCTATTGATTTTTTTAACTTATGAAAATCTGATTTCATCATTTTTAGTTTTTTTTTAAAAGAAACTTTCAAAGAATTCGTGCAAACATTCCTATATAATCTTTAATATTTTTATTTTTTTTCCTTTTTTTTCTCACTAGATGTTAAATACATGATTATGTTCCACCGATATTTTTTTCTAAATAAAGAACTTGTTGATGTTAAAATAATAAATTATATGTTCAATTATTGTAAGATATGATTTTATAGGAGAATAATTTAAAATGAATATGTTATTTTCTTCAAGCTTTTGATATACTTTTTTGTTTGGACTGCCAAATGACAAATTTTAAGTTAGATTATCTTATCAAAATTTTAGCTAGAGCAAGTTTATTTTTCTTTTATGTCAAATTCATTTCTCCTTTAACTTTATATTTTAAAAACAAAATCTTAAAATACATGATTTTATGATTAAATTAAATATATGTAGACAATACATGTTGTTTAAAGATAATAATATTTTAATATTAATTAACCATTTTATATTTTAATTTAAAATAAATACTATAAGAGTGAAAAAGTATATAAATTACAAATTTAAATAACAAATATAGAAGATAACGTTTTATGCTTTGAGATAATAATAATAATAATAATTACTATGATGTTTTGTAAACCTAAATATTTATTTACACAATATATTATCATAGTTAGTATTTAGTTAGATGAATATGGAATGGTATGATTTCTTAAGAGGGTCTCCCTCCTCCCCCACCCAGTCTCTTCAACCGAGGCAAACGGTGGGAAAAGAATTGTTCGGTTTAAATTGTAGAATTACTTATATGATTGGGACAAGATCCTTGGTCAAATTTCACCAATCTTTTGGCTCTATCTATAAACCTTGCATATAATGATCAATGGGATTGGGTGACCTAATTTATCTTCCATTATAAAAAATATGCTAAGAAGAACCCCAACTGCTCAGCAAATATCAAAGGCAACACAAAAACAAAATGGGGACCTTAAAGTTTTTTATCTTTTCTTTATCAGAACAATCACAATGAGTATAAAAGAGAATTCTCTTCAAATTATTTTTTGGGAAATTTATGTATGTACTCTTTAATAGGAATTTTTATTATTGATTGAAATTTATTAAAAATTATAAAACTTTGCCAAACTCGTTAGTTATGAGTCTCTTCATTATAGATTTTAATAAATTTTAATTCAATATTATATATATGTTAACAAATGTGTTACTTGTACTCATTGTGTAAACTGTATGAGTTTAATATTAGGTTTGATTTTTTCCCTTAAATTATAGATTACATGTCGATGGGTTGCTATCTTACTTTAAAAATTATTCATATATTTAAAAGTGGAGTGATGGGGAAAACTCCCTACGCAGAAAGGAAAAAAAAAAAGAGTTAGGGAAATTTGGAACTATTGATATATAGCCAAATTATATTAATATTTCTTACACACATTTTTTCGTGATATCTTATCGACAATTCATTTTTTATTGACCAACCGAACATAATTATTGTGGATAAGCTTATACTTTTTTTTTTCAATTTAAAAATAAATATTTTTTTTTGAAGTTTTAAGAGACAAAATAAGATTTACTTAAAATTTAAGAATAAAAACACAAGTAAACCTTTTATCATATAAAAAAAAAAGTTCCCACTTAGCATAACACATCGATCCAATAGTTGGTGAATTCATCACTTGAATCACCTTAGAATCCCTCTTGTCTCATAGTTATATAACTATATATTTTTTGGATGTGTTCATCTATACCTAAACCAGTTTATTTAAACATGAAATTTTTGTCTCTTTCGGAGTAAGGGTTGTGATTTGGTTCACAAATAACAAACTTTGAATAAAGAATTGAAAAAGGTTGTCATTATATGTTATGAGTATGCAATGCTTTAATATTTGTTTATCAAAGGAGTTTAACACTCTCTTCTAAACGGAAAAAGTTCCATGATAATGACAGTCTCGCCATTTTTACAAGTTAATTTTAAAAAATATATATATAACAATATAAAAGTATTTTTTCTTCATTACTTGGCTAAGCGTGTTTATTATTAATGGGACAATCATAAGAGTTTATTATTACTTAGAACTCTAAAGTTTCCTTTAAACACTTTTTAGCTAGTCTCTTAAAATTGAGCCATGTATACTTTATCATTTATCATCTAAACTTATCAATTTATAGCATTCATCTAAAAGTCCTAGAATACGTAAAAATTACTTTTAAACTTATATACTTGCCAATCTACAATTTTATATTAAAATAACTATGTTAAAATAAACTTCAAATTGGTTAAGATTGATCCGTTCCTTAGTGTAATTACTTAAACCATATTAATCATAAAATAAAATCGTATTATGATAAGATAACTGAATTTACTAATTCAATTATTGAGATGATTTTTTTTTTGAAGCGTAACAAAAATTAAAAGATATTTCTTATCAAGATAAAAATTTCCACTCAAATACTTTAAATGAAAATTACTAGCTTCTTTTTTCTCATCTTCGTTGCACACTAAGGTGTTAGGTCTTTGAAAGGAATAAAATAAAAACTCCAAAAGAGCTTGTTGATTAATTCAAAACCATCAACTATCAAGGATCAAAGTTCAAACTCAATTCTTCCACAATCTCAACATTAAATCATGCATGTACCCACTTAAAAGAAAGGATAGAGATGGAAGAAAGTTCTCAAAAACTTACTTAGAGCAAGGTCTCAAGATAGATTTTCCTGAAGTTTTTAACTAATTTGAATTTGAAATTTCTTCAAAGCAAGAGAAAGAGGAAAGGGAATTCTATTTCTCAAATTTCACGAGAAAAGGAAAATGAAATTTGAAGAAATCAGAGGGTTTATTCTAAGTATGCACTCTTTGCACCCCTAATTTCTTAGTTCACAACCTAACTTATGCCTTCTCTTCCCGTAAGATGACTAAAATTCTTAAAACATAGAACCCAAAGGACTGTCCAAGTATATTTTCGATCTTTACTATTCATACAATATAGTTACACACAAAATAAATAATTTAAAATATAACCACATGCTAAATTTAATTACTGCTTTAAATAAATTTTACACATTCATATCATCATTAAGAGAAAAACCCAAGTCCTTACATAAATTTCAATATTCATTTCGAATCTTGAAAAAACTACTAAGACGAATACAAAAATAGAGACAAATTGAGACAAAAATTAAAAGAATTTAAAAAAAAAAAAGTTAAAATATATATTTATAACAAAAGAAAATTTAAAATTAATTATATCTTGAATAATTATCACAACAATTACATTTTGTACCAACTACATGCATGGTTACATTTTTATTTTTAATTATCTTGTACAAATTAAACGTGACCTCTTAAGATTAAAGTAACAAAAGGGATAAGTTATGCATGAAAAAAATAAAAAAATAAAACCTATAAAAATAGTAAAAAATTAGTGGTGCAAATGGTAGACTTCATTTTTTATCTGATTAGAAGAAAACCACTAAAATTGATCAACCAAGTTAACTCATTCATACCACTCAAAAGACTATCTGCAACTTCTAATATCAAGAACCACTAAAAAAAAAAAAAATATTCATAACAATTTTCTTTTTATGAAAAATTAAAAACGAACAAAAATCACTGAAACCAACAAGCATATTTTAGCTTCCATTTTCTAAATGTTAACCTACTTTTGAACACATGATTTATTACATCGGTCCATCGCACGTGTTTCCAGCTGAAAGCATTTCAGCCATCACCGCGCCGCCCTGCCCTTTTATTGTTGAGTATACGTTGACTATATATATATATATAATTAAAAGAGATCTATCTGCAATTGCAATTAATTCAATAAGTTCCATTGATTAAGAATTATAAGATGTATTGAATTTGTGGGGTTATACAAATTCTTGATTTTTTTAATAATCTTAGTTTTTTGAAATAGAAAGATGCAGTTTAGTATTAAAAAATTAAACCAAATAAATAATCAACCCTGATTTTGCAAGAACAATACTCTATTAATTAAACAATCCTACATTTTCGTATGATTTTCCTTGTTAAATAAAAGTGGAATCATGTTCTAGATATATCTATACAATTTTTCATTGACGTTCGCTTTCTAGTCTTCAACAATTCATACATTAGTAGGTGTGGAACTAGGAAACAGAAAGTGTATGATCTCTGCCTTGAAATTTTTGTTGGGAATTTATGAAGTTGTAATTCCAACATATTTATTCCCTTCCAAAGTCAATTTTATCCAAGTTTAGAACAATGCTGAAAATAATTTTCAGCCTTATCTACCATGTAGAGATAACTTACGTATGCAAGTTAGTTTATTGTGACTGTAATTATTCCACAGATATTCCTCAACCATAAAAACGACATGTAATTCAACTTGTGACAAAAATGTTTTGAAAAAACAAGGAATATATTTAATTCTTGAATTTATTCAATGACTTAATTAAGAAGACATCTGCAAATAATATAATTTAATATAAATCATTAAGGTCGGCTAATGTTTATACCTCTCCAAGTTAACAAGGGATACGAGAGTAAATAAAATTAACGCAATTAGTGTTATTATTTACTAGCCATAAAGAAAAACATTGAATAAAAAAAAGAGCCACAAGAATAAAATGATAAAATGTAAAAATCTTTATCCATCATATAGAGAAAAGATAGAGTAGATTGGTGATGAAAAAAAAGAAATAAGAAGTTAAATGAAACATGATTTTGAAAAATAGAATGAAAGTTATTTTTTAAATTTGTATTATTATATTTTTATTATATTAAAATCAAGGAGAGAGAACTCCATAATCGATTATTACGATAAATTTATGGCACATGTTTTGTCCAGTAACATATATATATTAATTATGTTACAGTTTGGTGAATAATTTTTTATACTTCTTCATTTCTCTGTACAAAAAATTTATTTTTTGAATGTATTAATTTTTAAGAAAATTATTTGCATTGTTTTATCAAAAGATTATTTTTTTTATTAATACTAGTCATATATCTATGCAAAAAAGATACAGAGAAAGAGGAAAAAAATATGTATTAAAAACAGAATTGGCTATATTATGATCCAATGGACAGAGGTGGCACAAGGAACGTGTAAGTTTGCATGGAAACGTCAAAAGTAAATGTTGAACACAATGGAAGACTTTTTGGTCTTTTCACCAATAGAATAAGAGGGCTACCCGAGACAACCATTGTTGGTCTTCCATTCCATGTATAGAACATCCTTCTCAACTCAAAAGTGAATTTTCTAAACAAAAACCATTTTTTTTCTCGTTCCCTTGAATGTGTACACTTCAAAAAAGAAAAAAAAAACATAAATATAATATAGAGTTTGATGAAAAATATTAAAGGAGTGTACAAGTTATGATGTAAAAAATTATATGTAAATCAATGAACATGAAATTTATTGGAAAAATTAAGATTGTATCATAAATTTGAAATGAAATATTATTTGTGTGTTTAGTGTGATTAGAAATTATTCAAAATAATTTATAATTTAGATGTGGATTAATATGTATACCTATTCTTGATGGTCTTTTTAGAGAGAGAATACGAGGGTGCAACATTGTCTGAGTAAAATTGCAATAGCAAAAAAGATGAGAGAGAAAAGGGAATAGATGTAAAAAGAAGAGAGAAAAGAAGGTTTGTCTTTTGTTTGTAGCATTCAATTCTATTATTTTCTCTCTTCCTCACAAACTACTCTCTAGCTATTCATCCAGAATTCATAACCGACTTCTCTCTCTTGGGAAATGGTTTTAAGAGAAAAAAAGAGAAGGCGGTTTCACCATTAATGGGGTTCTCCATAGCTATTGAACTAGAAGCAGCACAACAACAAGAGCTAGAGACAAAGTTTTTGAGCTCCTCTCTGAATATCATGGCTTCTTCAAGTGTTAAGAGCACCAACTCAACAACTCAACTTGAACCACTCCCCCCACATCTTCATCATCAACAACCACCACATCATTTTCATCATCATCAAATACCAGACCAACAAATCTCTTTTGGGATGATGCCATCTTCCTCATCACACTCTATCCCTGCAAATTACTTGTGAGTAATCATCATAAGCCTCACCAATAAAAAAAGCAGTGCACTTTCTGCAACAAAGCCGAGGGATCATCATATCAAGTTTTTCTACAAGAAAATTTACACCAATTATATTGTGTTATGTATATATTTTTCTTATGTTAATTTCTTTCTGCTGTTCTTTTGATTTACTTTATGATTATTCATATATGTTTGTATATATGTATGTCAACAGAAGCAAAGATTCCGGAGCTTATGATTTGGGAGAATTGGATCAAGCCTTCTTCTTATATCTTGATGGTCAGGCTGACCCTTCTAGTGTTCAAGACCAAAGACGTGAGCTTTTTCTCTCTCTGTAATACTCTTGCATAAGGGAACAAACAAATAAACTTGTTTCTGATTTCAACCATCTTCTTCAATTCAGAAAAAAGAGCACTTGGTTTTTTCATTTCAGTTTGAAAGATTCTCTAAGGCAAGGTTTGTTTGGGTCACAGCAAAAGCATGTTTCAGGAGATCCATATCTTATCTGCCGTATAGTACTTTGTTTGACCAAATCCTTGCAGAGAAGTGAAAAAAAAAAGGGTGGCAAAAAAAGTGTTGTAGAGACATTTTTGCACTTCTCAAAAAAGGGAAAAGAAAAATTGATCCTCTCTCTCACTTAGTTTTCTTGATTTTATTCATAATCTTCACATGTACTGAAAAAGGTGTACATAGGGCATGGGTGCTTTCTGCTTTCTCCTTCTTCTGTCAGAGCTACAAATAATGCATGACAATTTCCCACACCTCTCTTGCTTCTTATTTGTGTTCTTCTGCAACAATTTCTATGTGTTTATATATATATATATATATATATATATATATATATATATATATATATTATTTGTTTTGATACATATTTACTTATAATTGATGATGCTGAATTCCATTCATGTATGTGTTTCGGCAGAGAATTCATCATCAGGAATGAGGCCACCACCAACTCTCAATATTTTCCCATCTCAGCCTATGCACGCAGTACCACCATCCAATTCCAAGGTACCACATAACAATAATAATTAATAATAATAGTAATAATAATCATATCCCACTCTCATTTGTATATTGTTAGTTTTGACGTTATGTACATATAATCTAGATTATCCATGTGTTAGCTAGCTTCTAATAGTTAAGTAACATTAAATAATTTTTTTTTCTATTTGTTAGGTTAGCATGGAATTGCCCTCCACACAAACTGGTGGCTCCAAGAGACCACCAGGGTCATCCATGGCCAAGCCCAACCCTCACACTGAAGCTCCCTCTGCACCTGAACCTCCCAAAGCTGTAAAGGTACACAACATACACACACAATCTTTATTATGGATACACAAATTTATATATTTAATTTTAAAAAAAATGTGTCTAAAATCCAGTGTCCTCAAAAGGGTTGAGAAAAAAAAAATCCTTTACTAAATTGGTTATCGTTAATAGTTTTTATTAGTATATATACGCATTTTTTTCCAACAATTAATCACCTGTTTAATGTGCATGTGTTATATCAGCGAGAGGGAAATCGAAAGGGAGCAACCTCAAGTTCTGAGCAGGAAGCACCCAAAACACCAGATCCTAAGGTTGACAACTATAATAAATTTTCTTTGGTGTTACATTTGTTGTTCTTTCAGGTAGGTTGTCGTTTTGGATTTAATATAATTAAAGCTGAATTAGTGTGTGGCTTTGAAACGGTGTGCACAGACACTGAGAAGACTTGCTCAGAATAGAGAAGCAGCAAGAAAAAGCAGGCTCAGGAAAAAGGTGCAGTGAATTCCCCTGAAAGATTATTTTTTTCTAAAATACTGTGTGTGGTTATGCCCATTTTAGGCAAGACTTGTCAAGGAGTCTCTCTTATTTAAAGTTGGAGTCATAAATTGTTATAATATACCATTTTATTTGTGTTTCTCTATCTCTCTCTCAGGCGTACGTTCAGCAGCTAGAGTCAAGTAGGATTAAGCTTAATCAGCTAGAACAAGAGTTACAGCGTGCAAGAGCTCAAGTAAGGAAGAACTTCTTCTCTACGGCAACGACTTGGTGCATTCTTTGAATAGATTATTTTCGGAAAAGTACTTTTTGTTAAAATATGCTCAAAAAGTTGACGAAGAAACGATTATTTCTCTTAAATACATTAGACCAGACAAACACGCACTTAGTATATATATATGTATGCAAGCTAGGCATTTGAAAACTAGATTTTCTATAATATATGTATATATAAATAAATGTTATATATGTGTTTGACATGATGGTGTTGCAATAATACAAGTAATGCGTGTTTCTATTTTAGGGCATATTAATGGGTGGAAATGCCCTTATGGGAGGTGAGCAAGGCTTTCCTATGGCTATGAGTGGCATTAGCTCAGGTGATCATTCTGCTTCTTCACTTCTTTTTTAATTCTCATACTTATAGATTATTTTAATTATTATTCACATAACACCTTTTCAAAGTTTAAGATAATCTCATAGTTTATAAACTTACGTATTTATTATGAAATAATAGGAAGTCTCAATTATTTTATCATCATAAAAAATTGTCACATTTCTTGTTTCACCTATAAAGTAAAAAGAAACACAAGGAATAAACTTCTAGAATTTATTGTTTATATATTATAAAAAAACCAAATTATCTAAAAATTTGGCATTATTATTGGTTACAGTAAAAGTTTCAAAATAGAATTAAAAATATTAGTTTTATACAGCAATGTGATAGTTGTGCTTGTGTTATACATAGTTTTGTGCATCACTGATTAATTTCAGAGGCTGCAATGTTTGACGTGGAATATGCGAGATGGTTAGAGGAGCACCAGCGAATAGTATGTGAGCTAAGAGGTGCAGTGCAAGAACACCTCCATGAAAACGAGCTTCGCTTATATGTGGACAATTGTTTGGCTCACTACGACCAAGTAATGAACCTCAAGAGCATAGTGGCCAAAACAGACGTATTCCACCTTGTTTTTGGCATGTGGAAGACCCCAGCTGAACGTTGCTTTATGTGGATTGGTGGCTTCAGACCCTCTGAACTCATCAAGGTATTTAAGTGCATCATCTTTTCTAAACAAAAACAAGTTCACAAATTTTAACCATGTTGAAAGTTTGTTTCTAGGATCATTATACTAGGATTGTTATGTTGAATATCTTTCTATAAATGAACCACATATTAAAATGAAAAAAAAAAATGGGGCTTCACTGGATCGGTTCCTAATTTTAGATAACTTTGGAAGAAGAATATTATGTGAATCCATTGACTTGTCGGTGTGGGGGCTTTGAAAGAAAATTTTATGGCGATGAATTTAATGTCATCAATGAATATGGAGTTAAAGTTATGATGAAGGTTTCTTGTATTGGGTAGAGTTAGGCTTCATCCTGTTAAGCCATGCCTTTCACTTCAATTTCTGGTTGGAATCAGAGACCAACTAAGAAAGGAAAAAGAGTTATAGCAAAGTGCATGACACGGGTCTCTATCTCTCACTGTCTTCTTCCTATGGGAATGAATGGATGAATTAAGTTCCTCTAATTTCCATAACCCCAAGTAAAGTAACAACCCTTCATTGACCATAAAAGTGTGTGACACATATACAAACAAAATGAACCTAACTCCTAGACAATGACTTAACCTTTTTATTTATTTATATTAATTAATGTGTATTGGTTTTAGATTATTCTTGGTCAAATTGAGCCTCTCACAGAGCAACAAATACTTGGGATATGTGGGTTGCAACAATCTACACAAGAGGCAGAAGAGGCTCTTTCACAAGGGCTTGATGCCCTAAACCAATCTCTCTCAGACACTATAACATCAGACTCTTTGTGGTGTCCTCCAAATATGACTAACTACATGGGACAGATGGCTGTGGCAATGAACAAACTCTCCACTCTTGAAAGTTTTGCAAGACAGGTACGTATTTGACTGATACTAATATTCATAACCATATGGTAACTTCTTGAAAGAGTGAATGTGTGAATCTTCTTTCCATAAAATAACAACTAATAATGTTCATCAATGAATGCATGTTGAATTTGTGGTTGATTTAATTTGGGTAAGTTTTGTGATGTTGGTAAACTAGTTTTGTGGTCCTCATGACATTTGTACAAAGTTTCCGTAACTGATCTCGTGGGGGTCAGGTAAGGAAGAGAATTTGTTCCTCTTTGAATTGGTAGGAAGACCTACTCCATTTCATGCATATGTCCCACCATCTCTCATGAGGTGGTTACATCGAATCTATATATATATACACAAACACATTATAATAAAATCCGATTCTTACCTTCATATCATTAGGAGGTTAAATTTCCTCAAAACTTTTGATTTGTTATTTTAGTTCATTCAATTTGGTCTGTGTTCTTGGAATATAACAATTAAATAATTGAATAGTTTTAATTTTACAAATTTTGAATTCATATAAATTTTTGGAAATATATATTTTTGAATGGTATTTGAATTGATTTTTCCATCCTTCTTAATTAATTCCTTGTGTTTGTGTCAATATATGCAACAAATTTGAATGTGTGCACGTGTATTCAGCATAGATTTGTAGTTTTGCTTGAAAGTGGTAGGAAAATAAATCCCCTATAGCTAATATTGTAGTTCTTGTTAGTTAGGATTAAGACCGATTTATACACCACGCACAAAAGATAGGACAAAGTTTAGTACAAAAAGTTTTAGTATACAAAATAGTAATTAGGGTAGTGAAAAATGGTTTTGATTAGTAAAATGTGAGGATAATAATAGATATAAATGCATTTAACATCGAATTCCTAAGTTAGTACTAATCAATACATACACGTGAGTCTAAGGAAAATAGTGGTCCCTCTTTGATGTTCCTCGTGGAAAGATACGTTCTGAATTCCATACCTATGTGATGTCATGGTCGTAACTGTAACTTGAAGACACAGCCCTTCACCATAGCTCTCTTTTTGAAAACATGACCTAGCATAGAATAACTGATTCACTAGCTGAATTAATTAAAATAATTTAAATTTTTGAGTTCATAAGACTGAATATGTTTGATGCTAAAATTTCCACTACAAAGAAAGAAAAATATGTGGAATTAGATGACTGCTAGGGGAAGATGTCTAAAAGTTTCTGTGTCACGTTCGTGGTCACTAGGTCGGTTCACCAACTATGCTTAAGTTCTATGATTGATTATTGATTTTAATTACAAGTCTTCGAAGAGTGCGTTTGAAAACTATGATAAGTGAGCAATCAAAAAATAACAACAAAAACTAGAGGAATCCTTGGGTAGACAACATCATCATCATGATGATTATAAAATGGATTTAGTCACAAGAAACCTTTCCCATTAATTAATCTGTGTCGCAGTTTGACCAATTTGTAGTTTCTGTTTATTACTAAATAATTCTGCTGCTACTATTCTGTTCCATCCTTTAAAACCGTCAAATAATATATAAAAAAATATTTATCTTTTTCATAGTTGACTTTAATTTTTTTTATTAATTGATAACGTTTAATTAGGGGTCCCAATAATAATAATAATAATAATAATAGAGGGTGCCAATAACAATAATAATTGATAACGTTTAATCTAATACTACTAGCAATAAAGTTGACTAGAAAACCCTATATATGTTGGTCCAAGATTTTAGTGTGATTGATTGATTTGATTATCATTCTTCTTGTTGTCATTTATAGGATTCAGAAATTAATCCAATGTGTCATAACGTAGAAAAATAACATTCAGCCTCTTTATGTTTCCAGTAGCTATTGGCTGCTCTTAAAGAAGAGGTCCCAGTCCAATGTTGTCGTTATGCTAAAATTTCTAAAGTATTTTTTTGCCCAAGTTTCAAAATTATACTAGCTAGCTAGACTATATCATAGTAGTCAATAAATCAGTGGGGATAGTTTTCCAATTTTGGTTCTAGTTTTAGAACCAGACAACAAATAAAGGCACCATTCTAGTATACCCTATGATTGTAAAAAAAATTCAGTTCATTAGGTTCTAAGTTCCTCACAGTTTATAGTAATTTAAATTGCTAGATATGACGTATGTGTGATGACAATAATCACTTATATGTTCATCCAAGTTTCACCAGGTTTTGTGGCAGGATATTTTGCACACTCACATAGGGAATCAATATTATTAAATGAATATTGAGTGCCCTGTACTATTTTATTTTTATGAATCTAACCTAAAATACAAGGAGATTTATATTGTTCAGTTTTGTCTAACAATTCTTCTGATTCATTAACTGTGAAAAATTTATACAGTAAGCATTTCAATTTGAATTATAATTGATGCCTATTGTGTAACATAAAATTGATATGTTTTCTATTCGAAATAAATAAATTAAAATAGTTAATAATAAATTCATTTATTACACAGATTAGGTAACTAACAATGATGAAAATAAAGGTTAAATATTAATTAAAAATTAAGATATTTTAAAGAAAACATCTTGAATAAAGTTAAACTTGTTTAAATTTCTTAAAACAAGTGTGTGTTTTTATGTTTATAAATGAGAAGGAAGGAGATAGAATGAAATATATTTAATGCTTAGTTTTTAAAAGCATTTAAACGAGTATATTTGATAATCCAAAACACAGCATTTGATGCATGGAATAAAAGAATGCAGTGAAGTCAAACATATTTATGTATATTTCTTTTTCTTGTTTCTGCTGAAAGAGAATTGAATGAAGAAGCAAAAAGTTGAGTTGTTTTGGTGATTATCTTACAGGCTGATAATCTGAGGCACCAAACCATTCACCGTCTGCACCAACTTCTAACCACACGCCAAGCCGCAAGGTGTTTGGTGGCTATTTCTGAGTACTTCCATCGTCTTCGAGCCCTCAGTTCTCTGTGGTTCACACGCCCTCGCCAAGACTAAAGGAACACTCACATCTTCCACCCAACCTATGCCTACCACCTACTAGATCACAGATATATATATATATATATACATATATGACCTTGTAGCTTCTTAATTTCTTCTCTTTTATTTTATCTTAAATATTAATTCTCCAAAGTTCATTCTGGTACCACCCTTCATTTCTCACCCACCTTCTCCATCTATGTGTGCATGCACAAGCACACATAAACTCAATTAACCAAATCAGATTAGAAGCAGTTGTCATATTAAATATCTTGTATGAATTACTGATATAACCATAATAATAATAATTTAGAGGAAAACCCTTACCTTAAAGCTACCACTGAAATATAACTATTTGCCTGTCATTCTTGACTGATAGAAGGTAAGACAAGTAGTAAAAACTTAGTGACATAACAAAAAAATGGAATCATAATTTTATTAAAATATAAGAAGGGAAGGTTTTGGTTGGCGTAGAACTTTCTGTTGATAAGAATATCATAAAAAAGAGTTTGAACTGAATTATCTACATGGTCATCAATGGTTGCATGCTTAAGTTGTTGATCTCTTTCATTTGTGAACATAAAGACTTTGGTCAAGTTATGATTCCTTCTCTCTCTCTCTCTCTCTCTCTCTATATATATATATATATATATATATATATATATATATATATATATATATATTTATTGCTTTCTTTGTAATCAACAAATGAATCAGGTGGTGAGTTATTGTATGGTTATGGTTGGGCTGTAAATTAACAGACAGCTTCTCCTGTCAAAATTTCTTTGATGTAAAATAACATTTTATATCAACTTTCCAATAAGATTATTGTGAATAACCACAAGTGTACTGAATAGAAAATTAAAACGTAAAAATTGAATGTCGAAATTAAAAAAGCAATTGCTATTTAGAACAACAGACAAAAGAGAATATGATTTTAAATTTGTTTAATAGCATTGAAATCCAAGAAAGTAATACAATGTTTTTTAAGAAATTTTTTAAGCTGGTGAAAAATGCTAAGAGCAAACAAGTTAGATTATGTGACAATAAACTCGTGATTGGGCTCCGAAAATATTTTTGAGTTATAGAATCACTATCAATCTTTATTTAATACATTAATATCCTATAAGATCTGTCATAAAAATAAATTATTTATAATTAATAAAACATTATTCATAATATTAAAATATTTTATCTAAAATAAATATTTGAAAGATTTATTTAATATGTACAAGTTAAATTTTATTATTATAAACAAGAAAGTTTCATATCAATAAAAGAATATCTATATGCTGATTTTATTAATTCAATTTTTATTTTAATTAACATTTTAGGACTTTTGAACTCTATCAAATTTAACCTCTCAAAATATGAGATGGATAGAGATATATACATGCAAATAAATCCATTAACATATTTTTACTTTTGTATTATTATTATTATTATTATTATTATTATTATTAAAATGTTCCATTTAATTGATATTTATAATAATAAATTCTGTAAAAAGAATTTATAATCTTCAAATTGTCACAATTTATATTTTTAATCTCAAAGATTTAAAAGATGTAGTGTGACATTTACTTTTATCACTTATTTAATGAAATGAAAGTCACATTAATTTTCTGCTAACAAAAGAACTTCATATCTTCCTTCCTTAACTTAGTATGATGAAAATATGGTAACTTTTTTCTTTTCAAAATATAAAAAATAACATAATAGAATACGAAATTAGATGCTTGAAGAAATCTTAATATTTCTAACCATATGTATGTCATGGCGTAAGAGACGAAAACTTTGATATTTTGTTTAATCTTAGGTTTCTAGTTTTAATTTGTGTGATTTGAGTGTTATAAGTGATTACTTTATTCTTAATCTTATATAAATAAAATAATTAATTTATTTAGAATTATTTTGAGTCTTATTTGAAATGTTAAGTTCTATTTGAATAGATTAATAGTTTTAATCTATTAAAATATTTTCAAACTTGTCGTATTGGAGAAAAGAACATTTTAATCTATAAAATTTGTTTTAATCAATTAATTTTACTTAAGTATTTCAAAGATTATTTAATCTATTAAATAAAGTTTTTTATTGATTAAAAATGCTTAAAATTAAGACTTCACTAATTTTAATATATTAAAAACTCATTTTAATGAATTAAAAAGTTGCAGAACCATATTGGGAATCTAATTGAGTTGTGTAAATTTTAAACAAATGACTAATTTGAAGAAAAGAGAAAAAAATTTAAAAAATTACAAACTAAAGACTAAATAGAATAATAAATATAAATTTGTTGGTTTACTTAATAAATTATGAGTATATAAGTGTTTTAATAATTTAAAATAGGGATGATATATAAATAAAAAGGAATATTAGGAAAACAGATATTTATATATTTATTCACGTTTCCAATTTCAATTTAAAAAATTAAATATTATCTATATTTATATAAATACTTCATTAATGTGGAGATTTTTCATCATTATTGAAATTGTGTTTAAATCATACATTCCAGATTTTATTTAATATCCTTAGATATATTTTTTCTTTCTTTATTATAATCCGTTTTTACGTAATAGTAGCATTAGACTAAACTTACTAAATATATCATTTTTTTTGTGAGATTGAGATTTATATTAGAGTTTATTGTAAGTATGTCCTTTTAAGTTTTAGTGTTGTTGACTCTTGAAATGAATCTTTATACAGGAGTCTAATGTAGCTGAATTTTTACATCATATACCAATTGACAATTAATACAGTTTATAAATGCTTTTTCTTAATCCACTTAAAAGTCTTTTCATGATAAAATATTGACAAAATCACTTAGTTACAAAAGAAATACCTACTATCTTACTTGAAGTAAATGAGGTTGAATTTATTACCTTATACTCACTCTATACGTGTTATTGTTCTTTTAATAAAAGTCTACGATTCATATTAAATAAAGTATTTTCAGAAGGCAACATCAAGTTTACAATGAGATTGTGAACTTAATTTCAAACACGAGAGATGCAGGCTCAAATTTTCTCCACACATAAATAAAATTAGAAAGAAAAAGAAAGAAAGCTAGGTACCAAAGAACAATGGTCTAACTGTACAAAAATTTATGAAAATAAATAAAGAGGCGTAGCAGATAAACCAAGTGTTACAAAGAAAAATGTTCCATTTTTCGGTCAGCTCGAAGAAAAGTGTTGAATTCACTCGATTTTGGTTGAATTGTATTACGCTGAATTTTCTGGACTTTTATTTTTCATTTTTTTTTTTTGTTAAAAAGTAGTTTGAATCATAAACTCAATACTTTATTTAATTGTCTGTTTTACTATTTCGTTACGGAGTTTTCCTGAATAAAAGATAAATGATTTTTTTTAACAGCAAAAAGAATGATATATAGAAACATTTTAATTTTCAACTTTATTATAAGAAGAAACTTTTTCAGAATGTAGATGTAAGATTTGTGCACTTAAAGCAACCATTTACATGTAAGATTAGCGGAATAGTTTGACTCTGAGCAGTGGCCCAATTATGTAATGAGTTATTTATGGGCAATTTCTGGACCCTAAAAAGAGCTCATTGGGCCACGTTGACTAATGTATATAGTTGCGGAAGACAAATTCTTCCTCCACTCCCATACCCTCTTCCTGCACCCCCATATAATTTTTTTATTCCATGACTGCCCTTCATGAAATTACATAAATACCCTATTTTTTGAAATTGTGAACCGGATGGTGGTGCATCCGGTTCTCATTTTTAAAAGAAAAATACAAACCGGACGACTCCACGGTTCTCAACCTAGCAGATCGGAAAATTCTCAAATTCGCCATCGACAGCCCCCCAAATCCCAAATCAACTACTCTAATCATTAATATCACCTACTAATTGCTAATAAACATCACAAATTGGTTACCTAATGCTTCTATGAAGGATTAATTGAAAGATTTTGAATAACGAAGGAACGGAAGTCGCGAATGGCTTACCTAAACCGGACGAAGGTTCTCTTAACCGGACGAACGGTTTGTATTTTTTTTTAAAAATGAGAACTGGATGCACCTCCCATCCGGTTCACAATTTCAAAAAACTGTAAACCGGATGGCCTGGTCATCCGGTTGTCAAAATAGACAACCGGATAACCAGACGATCCGGTTTATAGTTTTTTGAAATTGTAAACCGGATGGGATGCATCCGATTCTCATTTTCAAAAAATTAAACCGGATAGCCCGGTCATCCGGTTGGGAAGGGGAGGGGTTTTATTAAGATAGGGGTATTTATATCATTTCATGAAGGGCAATTATGGAATAAAAAATTTATATGGGGTGCAGGAAGAAGGTATAGGAGTGGAGGAAGAATTTGTCACGGAATAAATATACTATTTTGTTCACGAAAAATTGTATTTTCACGTTACATATAATGAATTACATCTATTTGATATTTATTTTATTTAAAAAAATATTATATAATAATAAAATAATAATTTATTTCAATATTAAATGAAAGTATTTTAATATTTACAGTATCAAAGTATCAATATCTTTTAATACCCTTTATTTAATAAGCATATAGAATAAAGTATTATAAAACAACAACATCTATCACTAATTTCATAATACAATAATACACCGCCGTTTGTTCATGACTATATATTGTGCAGTTATTTTTAACAATATACCTAAATATAATATAAAAAAACAACTTAAATGCGCGTAAGCTTAATTTAGAAATATTAAAAGAAAATGTAAAATAATTTCTGAGTGCACAGAAAAAAAAATCCTTCTTGAAATGACAAACAAAATTAAAAAATGAATTAAATAAGAATGATATTTCCTTTTATCCAAAATCATTAATTTTATGAATCTTCTGTTTTATATCTTATTCAACTTTTTTATTCTTATTCAATTCAATTCGGGAGTTAAACTAATACTTTAATAACTAATAAATATAATGATAAGATATTAGGTAATTAGTGTCTTCGTATTATACGTTCAAGGATAAGGATAAGTTTCGGGATTTGAGTAATTACCTCAATATATCAGAGAATTTGATTCACATGTGAAGTTAACTACTCTACATTTGGGAGTTTATGAATCATAACAAGTATTACTAACAGAAAATCAATATAGGTGAAAAAAATAAGCTTGATTGTGAAGGAGAATCCCATGTAACCGAAGAATGAAAATTTGGATTGCAAGATGAGAAGCAATTGTAACTGTGTACTAAGCAGAGGGTATAAAAATGAATGATGAAATACACAAAAAAAAGCATAAGGACATGATCTCTACGATTGATTTGGAAGGTCAAAGCATGTTATCAGCACGAGATGGCAACCTCTTGAAGAAATTACTGGGCACTGAGGGTAGCTTGCTTCTGAACTTGGGGTGCCTGAGCCAGAAAATGCCAGCCACCGAAGCCACAACCTTGAAGGGTGTCACATACAATGCCACAGCAGCAATGAGGCAGAAAATCACAAAGAGGCTTGTGGCTCTTGGGTCTCTCCAACTCAGCAGGGTGTGAAATCTCTCACCCTGAGTTGCAATGTCTCCAACCACACTTTGTATTCTCCCAGCCACACTCCTCAGCCTATCATACCTCATTCTGATCACATCCTGAGCCTTTGAAGTGGGAAAAGTGTCAAACTCCTCATCAAGTTCATCTGGGCGTGCTGCTTCTGCCCAAGAAAGTTTTGTGTCCATGTCTGGAGGGTGCCTTGGCCTGAACCTGAAGTTCCATATTCCAATCAGGAACATGTAGAGGAACATGGTGGGGAGGATCAGTTCAGGGTAGCATATCAAGATGAAGAAGAGGACATGCACTAGAATTGTGGTCAGTGGATTCTTCCACTGTTGCACCTCACCGAGCCACCTGCTCATTGATATTGCACCTGAAAAGAGTGACACAATTCTGAAGAAATTGGCTTTGCTTCTTCTCATGCTCCATATGTGAGAGTCCACATCCAGCATGTACTCCACAACCTCTTTCCTCAGGGGTGGTTCTGCCCTCCCAAGCCTCACTGCCACAATGTTCATAGCCTGATACCTCAAACTTTCCAACTGGTTCACAGTGAATGGATGCAGGTAATGCATTTTTGGCAAAAAAGGGTGTCCATAAAGGTAGATAATGTGAGCCATGGAGAGACAAGTGAAACGAATGGCCAGTTGAAGTTCCCCCATCTTCTTTAGTCCAGAGGGTTTAAGAACAAGTAGAGGGTATGAGTTTGTGTAAATCCTATCCATTTCCAAGGTTGACAAGCGAATCCTTACCTTGCCAATTTTTGAGTCAGTTTTGGCTCCACTTCCTTGAGTTTGGCCTCCACCACCCAAATGGCAGTTGTCAAAGACCCCAAAAGTTATGACAGTGCAAGGGTCATACACTTCCCATGTGTATTGCTCGTTCCATTTTGGATTAAAGCTCTCGGTGATTGTTCTAGTTCTCACCCATTTCTGACCATACTTGGCCACACAATAAGCATCTGTTGACCCTTTACCATTGTTTGTCTTCATAGATTGGAGCCCTTGAGCACTCAATATCCCCACTTCAAGAATCCCAATTGGCTGCTTCCAAAGTTGTCTAGCAGTTGGTCTTGTGTCACTAATGTACATTGTGAATTCATCTAGCACATGATAACCACCCTCAAGACACACCCTTAGGTGAATCCTACTTGAGAACTTGGTCTCATTCCTCTTGTCACCCTCCAACACACCAAAGCCAAACCTCTCAAGGTTGTACCAGTGTGAGTGCACTGCTCTGTGATCCAAACGGATCTCAAATTTGTTAAGTGGCAGGGCTATTTTTGCCACAACCTCATCCTTCCCAGGAGAGGCCTTGTTCTCCACTGTGAGCACAAGCTTCTCCTCAAAGGGCTCAGCTGCCACAAACACCAAATCCTCATTCCACATGGGGTTTGGTGTTTTTGCCGGACACAGCTTGGTCTTGAGCACTTGTTGTCCAACTTGACCCTTCACAAAAACTTGGGGTGGCTGGCTTTTGTCCTGTGGCTCCACATCTTGAGCTTCAATTACATTAACCCTGAGATACCATAGTTTTGGGTTAACATAAACCTTTGACCTGATATTATAAACCCCTTCTCCCTTAACTGAAGCAGAATCTGAATGCCAAGCCTCAGGGAATGCTTCATCAGCTTGTGTCCCCATCCAAACTGCAAGCATGATCTCTCCTCTACTCCTTGCTTCCCCTCTCAGATTCTCAAGCCTATACCACTGAGGAGCCAAAGGGCTATCTGGGGGTACCCTTGTTGGCACTTCATGCATGTCAAATTCCACTTTCCCAATGTAGTCATCTCTAGCCACCATCTCTTTGTCTCTCACAAACACCTCAACAACTGAGGACTGAATCTTCTCCTTTGAGAATGCAAAAACCTGCTTCCACTCAGGGCTGGTCTTCTTCTCAAAGTGCCTTGTCTTCCCCTTGTAGTTCCCAACCTTCACTTCAACATAAGGGTCAACGTTGCCGGTGACAGGGTTTGGTGGAAGGTCCTTGGCCTTCACAACACGGACATAGAGGTAGAACATCTGCTCCACCAAGTCATAAGTGCTTGTGGCTCTCTCACTGTATAACCAACCACTCCCTCCACGTTGCCCTCCATGTGGCCACCTTTCTCCAAGCGCTGGCTTTGTGTCCTTCAACTTGTAGTCCTCTTGGTTTCCCTTCGGTGCTGCTTGAGAACTCATAGCTTCCACTTTGGCAACTTCACCTTTCAAATTTCTTCTTGGTGCTCAATCTCCACGTTCATGTGTCTAGTGGTGAATGAAATATTGGAGGCTAAGGTTTAAGGCCACAACCTCTATGTCCCTTCCCTTTCCGAAATGAGAATCAGGGTGCTAAATTGCTACTGAAACAGAACATGAAAATTGGAGAAAGACAAACATTGGTGTCTCTCAAAAATAGAAACGTGAGCCTAAAGTTTTGTGGCATTTTATGGCACTTATAACATGAAAGCTACTTACATGTCCGAATCATTTAGTGGCCCTCTGCTACTCCTCACTCCTTTGTTGCTTTATTCACTCTTTATTTTAATTTTGACTCAAAATTAAGTGCTTGGTTGATTGAGCTTATTTTTTGAAAACAGAAAAAAAAAAATAATCAGTCAATTGTGATAACTTTTATGAAAGTGCTTTTAAAAAATAAGTGATATATAATTTTTCTAAGAAAACCGATATACTGAGTTGAAAATTATACATTAAATTTTATTATATACTTATTTTCTAAATAAAAGTTTCTAAACTTGAATTATTTTATTCCAGTCTCAATTTTAATCATAATCAATCTTGTAAAATCAAAATAAAATTTAATCCAGTTTATAAAGGCTAACTCAAATGCTATATCAATATTAAAAGATTTTTTTTCCTTTGTATATCATAAGATTTGTATGAATTTCGAGAGACTTTATCAACTGAGAATCATTGTGCGAAACGCGGTGCAAGGATAACTTTCTCCTTTCTTTGCAGTTTCCTCTTTTAAAGGTCCCTTTTATGGAAAACTATAGAATATTTATTGAGGCATATAGAAAATTAAGAGGAACCCATTAAAGATGGAAAATGGTGATTGAGAAAATGATACCAATGAGCTTTCTTTTTCCTTTTTGATTTATTTATTTGGCTAAAGATATCAATGTTTTCTAACTATGCTGGAGGAACATTCCCCAATTATGTGCTTTATGTAAACACTTTGATAATTAAAGTAAAGATAAGAAAAGCCACTCGTTAAAATTCTACTTTTTTTATGTAAAGGTTTATTGACACCCCACTTGAGAGGACAAAGATAGTCTTTTAGAATAAAATCGAGATAGACTTGCACATAACTCTTCACAATGACATTTTGTGGCTGAAAGACCATTTTGCCCTTAACCTATCTTGTGAAAGCTTTGGTGCATATGGGATATGTATGTTATAGTAATATGAGAATAGACAAGATGTATATGAATTGGGTTGAAGAAGACACAACTAATAGTGAATAATAAAGAAGGTGAAACAACTAAAGGAACATTTTGAGCATAGAGAAAAAGGAGAAAGCATCATGAAAAGGCTATGGAGTAAGTGAACCTTCAAAAGATGCTTTAGAACGTTATTCTCTTGTCTTTATTCGTCTTTAACTTAATGTTAGATAGACATGGGAATTTTTGGTAGTGGGAAGGATGAGAAATTCCATAGATTTAGTCCAATAATGATGCATACTTTCACCGCCACAAGGTTCTGTTTTCTTTGGGTGTTCTTGGGTGTGAACATGAACTTCACCATTTAAACCCAACGTGTGTTGAAGGGTCTTATATATATGGTTACTTAGCTTCAATTTACAAAGCAGGTTATTTTATCTAATATTAATACAGATTGTATTAGGTTTTGTTTTAATTTGTACATGACTAACAAAAGATATTGGAAATAACTAACAAATATAAGAGTTATTTTTCATGTCACCAATAGAGTGAGGCTTTTTTTTTATGTCGGGTATAAAACACCCAACATAAACAAATAGGATTTATTTTTGAAAATTCCATCATACATTTTTTTATGTCAGTTTTGAGACCAACCAACATAAATTTGTTAATGTTATAGACACTTCTTTCATTAGTCATCCGTGACCAGACTAAAAAAAAAAAAAAAAAAATTACCGTTTGAAAAACATATTAAACCAGGCCAATACAAAAATTTGAAGATTTCTTTTCTTTTTTCTGTACCCCATAATTTTTTAAATTTGTAAAAGTTAATTTCAAATCATCTGTTTTGGAATTTTTCAGAAAGAAGATTTTCAAAATAAGATTTTAGAACAACTTTTTTTAATAACAAAAAGTAAATTAAATAAGATGGAACATTTTAAAACAAAAATCTCTACAATATAATTTTAAGAATAATTTTTAAAATAAATTTGATATGGATGAAATACATTATAAACGGAGCTTTGCCTAATAGAATTTATGAAATAAACCTTTTAGAACCTATGAGATGCCTTTCAAAATAAATTTTGTGAAATAATATTTTTGAAACAATTTTTATAGAGTATTTAAGATACATTTTAGAACAATATTCTTGAAATAAGATTTCCAGAAAAGCTTTGTAGAACATATTCTGTACCTTTCAAAATTAGCTTTTCAGAACAATTTTCAATCTAAACCCACCGTTTTACTGTCTCTCTTCTTTTTCTTCTTTCTCCTCCCAAAATGTTCAGCGGTCTAGTAAAAGAGGATATTTCACTCTTTGTGCTTGTAGTATCAGCGTGCAGTAAGAAAAAACTATATTTGCTAGACTGAACTGTAACAACTAGTCCTCTTAACCAATCTAATTAACATGAATTATTTCTCCACCCCAATATTCTCGTCCTGTAATTCTATAGTTTACCGAAAAATATAAATATACTTTTAAATAATAAATAATAAAAATTAAAATATCCTCTATCCTTATTCATTTCCTTAATCATTCTTATCTGCTTCATTCTTTTTTTATTTGTATTTGATTCACTGTTTCACTGTAACATCTGGTTCAGTTATTGTATATATTTTTCACTTTCACCGTCAACAAAAGCGATCTGTACATGTAGGTGAAAGTTTACAATGTCCGCATCACAATTTGGGAGGAAAAGCTGCGTATTTGCTTCAATCTAAACTAAAGCTTCAAACAAGTGAAAAATAAAAAATTTTAGATGTTTATTAACAATTTATGAGTGCTATTGATGATTAGAATAATTAATTTGATGATTGAGTTGCTGTCAGACGATGAATCTGCGTTGGAAAAAATGAACTTCGTATAAACTGGATATCCCACATCTGATTTATATTTTGGAAAAAATTGTAAACTGCATGGGGTGTGTTTTAGAAAAAATTACAAACTGGATGAGATGTCATCCTATTTATATTTTGATTTGGAAATGTAAACGGCGTCGGATTCAATATTTTCTATTTGAAAAAACAGAAGATCCTTTTAATATTTTCACAAGGACAATTTTCACAATTTCAAAAAGACAATGTTGATATTTTCAAAATCTATAGAGTCGCAGGATGAGGGTAATGGGGTGCAGATGACACCTGTCAAATAATTTGTTGCGAGACAATGTACATACTTTGTACCATACACAAGCCAAAATTCATGCATTTTACGTAATTTGATAAGGAGGGATGATGCTTGGTTGGAATCTTTGAATTGCTTATATAGGATAGTTGGAACTTGAAAAATAACAAAGGAAAATATATTTATTTTATTCACTCAAATAGATAAACAAAGCCAACAAAAATTAAGAATTCAAGAGATCAGAACTAGAATATTAGGATGACATTTTTTAGAAAATAATTGCAATTTAGAAAATAATTTTTTATTCTAACTCAGTTCTATAAAACTAATTTATAGGATGAGATTCACACATATTCATTAATTATATATTTAGACTATTTCTAAGATATTTTTAAAAAGATTAAAATTTTAGAAGTTTTGAATGTATCAGATTAAGATGAAAAGTTGATAACCTAGATGGACTAAACCTACATTTCTACTTTCCCATAAAAAATGAACGATTGTAGAGAAACTTTAGAAACTTATAAAATATATCAAAAGGATAAATAATTTTTTTACACTATTGTTCAAAATATATATCCACCTTACATTTGCTTTTTGTAATAAAATATTACATTTTAATAAAATATAATTTTTGAGTTATAGAATGAATGTAGAAAAGTGAGAGGAATCACTCATATCAAAATTAAGTTGGTATTTCACAACTGAATAAATATTATTTATTACCCCAAACAAACCAAATTAGTTTACATTTCTCTGATAAAATTGTGACCACCTTCAAGTGAAGGTTGACCTTATTGGAGAGCATGGATACACAGATTGTAGCATTTGGTGAATCCCCCATAAACTAGAAGGAAAGTGACAATCGAGGCACAGGGACACAGACCAAAGGATTTGCCCTTGGAAGTGTCATAGATGGTTTCTCTTCCATGCTAACACTCCCTTCAACCTTCCACTCAAAGCACTGAACCATAGCAGCAAGGTTAGAGGTCACAACCTGAAGTGCAAGTGAGGCACCAGGGCACACCCTTCTCCCAGTCCCGAATGGCATCAGTTGGAAGTTCTGTCCTCTCACTTCAAACTGCTTCTCCTCCCCCGTCATGAACCTCTCTGGCCTGAACTCAAGAGGGTTTTCCCACACCTTAGGGTCCCTTCCCATGGACCACAGGTTCACAAGCAACCAGGTCTTTGCTGGAATGTCAAAGCCACAAACGTTGGTGTCCTCTGATGACTCTCTTCCTATCAGGGGCGTTGTGGGGTGAAGCCTTAGGGTTTCTTTCACTATGGATCCCATGTACGGAAGGTTAACAATATCTGACTCTTCAATTAGTCTACTGTTATTTCCTGTCACTGAATCTATCTCTTCCCTGGCTTTCTGCATCACATTAGGGTTTCTCAATAACTCCGCTAGCCCCCACTCCATTGTTATAGCTGATGTATCTGTTCCTGCCATCAATATGTCCTGCATGCAAGTTCTCAAATTCAAGTAGTAAGAATAGATGTAATATTAAAAAATCTATTATATATAACATAACATATAATTCAACATTTCAATTTTATAATAATGAAAATAACAAAACCGTGATAATAAAATACTCTACCTTTGGAGATTCATCTTGCCTTTATACCATGTTTTTGAAATTAGATTAATAATCCATGCAAGTTATGTTACTCTTTAAGAAACGTTTTAATTGGGTTCTCTTCCTTTGCATGGCATAGAACAATTGCTAATTATATAGCTGTTGGTCCACCATGAGGAAAGTTACTTATATGAGAAGAAAGGCCACGCAAAATCAATCAAACAAAACGTTTCATGCACGTTAAAGAAAAGGGAAGCCATGCAATTATTCAAACAAAAGGTTTAGAGAGATGAAGAAGTTTATTGAGCAGCATGCATGTGTTTGAAGTTTATTGCTTACCAAGATAAAAGCCTTTACATTCTCTCTGGTTAACTTCATCTCCCTGCTCTCATCTTCATGAATGTCCCACAAAATATGAAGCAAATCCCTAAGCTTCTCCTCTTCCTCTCCTCTCTCCTTTCTTCTCTGCCTCTCCTCCACATGCTCCCTTATCACCCTCTCCATCATCCCATCAAACCTCTCCAGAATCTCCCCGAGCCTCTTCTTCATTCTCTGCAAATCCAAACCCTTGCACACCCAAATGAAATCTGCCACATTGAACTTCCCCGCCAGCTCAACAGTGTCCTCCACCATCTTTCTCAGCTCCTCCACCTCGCCGCCGCTCTCGCACCACGTTCGTCCCAACACCATCCTCGATATAACGCTGTTCGTCAGAGTCAACAACTCCCCGCCTACATCCACGGCTTCACGCGCCTCCCCCTTCGTCCGCAACACGTGCAGGAACCTTGCAGGATAAAAAATGAACGGTTGTACCAATGGAACAAGTTTAAATTAAAATAAATCATTTTTAATTTCTTATTCAAAAGTATCTGAAAGCAAAAAATAAAAAAAAAACTACTTTTTTTTAAATAAACAGATTTGAAAAACATATAAAAGATAGAAATATGTTTACATTCTTATTTCAAAAAAAATTGATTTACGTTTTGTAGGATTAATATAAAATTAAGGTGAATATTAGGTTAACATAAAATAATTAAAATATATAATATACAATTCATTCAAATAATTGTTGTTGGATTGTATAGATATTTAGTTACCCATCTCTCTAAATTGTTATATAGATGAACACTATTAACTTAAATCAAACTATATAGAAAATAAGCAAAATAAGTACATAAAAATTAATTTTTGTCGCATATTTAAATTAAAATAAGGGATTTTAAATATTCAGTTTAAAGTGAAAAGTAACACTTAGTTTAAAGAATTTAAAATAATTTTGGGGGCATCATATATAGATATAGAGGAATAAGGAGAGTTATAAAAGGTTATAGTCTGATATAGTAAAGTTATAGACCTTCGAGTCTCTTGTTCCCTGACGTGGAGGAACTGGTCCAGGGTGCGGCTACCGAGAAGCTCCGACATGCAAATCTTCTTCATGAACTTCCAGAACCTTCCGTAGCGTGCGAAGAGGAACCCTTTCGACCCGTACGACAGCTGATGAACTGCCGCACTTACGAACCGGTTCGAGAAGCTTCTCTCGTGCGCTTTCAAGAACTCTTTCGCCAGTTCCGGGGACGAAACCACCACGCACGAAACGGACCCCAGGAAGATCTGCATGATGGGGCCGTGGCGCGTGGCAAGCGCGTGGAATGACTGGTGAGGGAGCGCAGAGATCAGGTGGAGGTGGCCGATGACGGGGAGGGAGGGTGGCACTGGTGGACGGCGGGGATGGCTGCGCGTGTACCGGCGTATTGCGCGAACCACGACGGTGAAGAGTAGCCATATGAAGAAGAGTTTGACGTAGGTTTGAACTTCTGTTTCTGCCATGAGTGCGTGAAAGTTTTGCAACAACGTTGGAAAATGTTTCATGTCTTGTATAGTAATGGGAGAAAAGGACGAGGTAACAAACACAGAGAAAATATTATAAAAAAATGTAGAAGTTTGTTGATGAGAACAAAAATGATATACGTGAGTCATTTTTTCCTCCATGATCTTTTGGTTACTTGAGAGACGATCCTTCTCTGCACCTAAAAATTTAGATTGAATATAGAGTTGACAATTTAACGAATTAATAAAGTCTTCTCATTTTTATAAAACTAAGTTATATGGTTGGCGAAAAATAAATAAATAAATTAATTTGGTCAATAACATTATTGAGACATATTTTTATGTTTTTTTAGAATATTTAATTCAGCTCATGTTTCATATTTGTGATATATTTATTGCCTCGATTCTATTGGTTTTATTAATGTGAGGGGATAAAATAAGATTATTTAAAGGATAAGTTACGTATCAAATCGATAAATAATCAGAGGGAGGTAATTTTTTTATTATTTTTTTTATTATGACTATTATTACTGTTATTAAGAATAATATTAATAATAATATTATTTATATTATAATTAATATTAATTATTAATATTATCTAAAAATTCAGATTATTAAATAATTATTTATAAATTTTCTCAACTAATTATTTATGAATTTAAATTCACTTATAACTACTTACAAGTTTAATGTAATTTTAGAATTAGTTATGGTTGAAATAACTAATTCTAAAATTATATTAAAATTTATTTGAAGGAATTGTGTAGAATTGTGTTAGGGATTCATTCTTTTTATAATTTACTAGCTATAATTTAGATTAGAATTTATACCATTTTATAAACGGGTCGGAGTATTTTTTAAATGTTTATTTTAATTCAATTTATTTTTTATTATTAAAATAAAATTATGATTAAAATTACAAAAATATATAAAATACATTATTTATTTGCAAACACCACATAAGATTACATAATGATAATTAGTTTTATAGATAATACTAGATAGATTTAACGCTAATAAATTATAAACATTTCATATAAAATAGTTACGACATCACTTTCAACTCCTCAAAGCTTATAGTTTTCCAAACTTATTCTTACTCGAAACCCTTAACCAAATTCATACCTAAAATTCTAATAATAATTACAAAATATAGAGATGAAAACTCTGGTAATAGATTTATGAAGCAAAGCAAAGAGGGAAAAAAGAATGAAAACAAGAAAGAAGTAGCAATGTTGATTGAGAGTAAGATAAGTTAAAACCCAATCCTTGTGTTGCATGCTTATTCTTAATCTTAATTTGAGGGACAACGAGAATTAGCATTTAGCATGACACAAAGGTAATGGCGTGATTCTTTGTTTTGGGATACAAATCAGGGGTTGAGCTCTTGAAAGAATAAATGAGGGTCCTTCTTTCATGTCAACACTATCACAATCCTCTCCATCTTTTTCTTCAACCTTCCATTCGAAGCACTGAATCATAGTAGCAAGGGTGGTGTGAGCGACCTTCAGTGCTAGTGAAGTTCCAGGACACCCTCTTCTTCCACTGCCAAAAGGCAAAAGCTGATAATGTTGTCCCCTCACATCAACTTCACATATGTCTTTGCTGAGAAACCTTTCTGGCCTAAACTCAAGAGGGTTATCCCAATGCTTTGGATCCGTACCAATAGCCCTCAGATTAGTGAAAACCCGAGTTTTTGCTGGAATGTCATATCCAGCAATGGTGCAATTCTCGGTTGACTGTCTCAATACAAATGGAGAAGGAGGGTGAAGCCTCAGTGTCTCCTTCACTATGGCTTGGAGATAAGGAAGATTATCTATATCTAATTCCATCACCATTCTATCTTTGCCAATGATACTGTCAATCTCCTTCCTTGCTTTCTCCATTACTGTTGGATGGTTAATCAGTTCTGCCAGTGTCCACTCTAGAGTAACTGCAGTTGTGTCTGTCCCACCTGTGAAAATATCCTGACAAATTATAAACACAAATTGTTATTCACTCAAAATCATAGCATAAACAAAAATGGATCAGTCTTTATAAAATCAGGGAGAGGTAGTTAGAGTTTTGTCAAGATAAAAATAACATAAACAAGGATTAGAAGTTAGGGTTCCTCAAGGAATATTACCACCAAGAAGGCTTTAATGTTATCTCTGGTTAGTTTCATCTCTGAACTTTGATCTTCATAAATGCTCAAAAGAGCATCAAGAACATCTTTTGGAGCATCCCTTTTGGTAGATTTTTTTCTTGCCTCTTCATGTTCCCGAATGATACTTTCTATGATGGTGTCAAACATCTCACGAACCTCCTTCATTCTCTTCCCAATTCCCTGGAGATCCAAACCCCTACAAAACCAAAAATAATCTGCCAGGTTAAACTTTCCACTCACCTTGGAAGACTCCTTCACCCATTCTGTCACCTTGTTACCCCCCTCATCAATGTCGAAACAGCTTTTGCCTATGGCCATTCTCATCACTATGCTGTTTGTGAGCTTCACAAGTTCATTTCCGACATTCACACCCTCACATGCTTCACCTTTCGTTTTCATCACCAGCACAAACCTATTTATCTCCTCTCTCCTAATGGGTAGGAGTTGCTCCAGCATCCTCCCGTTAAGAAGTTCTGACATGCAAAGCTTCTTCATGAACTTCCAGTAGGGTCCATAAGGGGCAAACGCTAGATCAGCTGCATTATAAGTGAAATAGGTAACAACAACATTTGCTGGTCTCTTGGAGAAAGAAAGCTCATGTGTTTTGAAGATCTCTTTGGCAATTTCTGCCGAGGAAACGACAACAACGGAAGTGGAGCCAAGGTAGAGGTGAATCAAGGGTCCATAACGATTTGAGAGCTTCTGAAAAGATACATGAAGCGGTGGTTTTAACAAGTGGAAGTGTCCAATAACTGGTAAAGCCAAAGGACCAGGAGGAAGGCGAAATTTTGCAGTTTTGAATATGGTTTGAAGGAATATTATTGAGGCTAGGAAAATAAGGAATATTGGTATGTATCCTTGAATATCATCCATTGTCTTGCAACACATAGTGTATATGCTTGTGTGAGTAGCATTTATAGAGAGTAATTTGTTATAGTTTTTGAATGGTGAAGTTTATGTGAGGAGTTAACGAGGGAGCATGATGTAGGTTTCTTAGTTGGAGAAGCCATTATGTCATTGAACTTTGTTTTAGATAACAAACAAATGCACTCTAGTTCTCATGCCTGTCTTTTTATGAACTACAAAAAAAATTAGAGATGCTTGTGGGGTCACATAGCTTCGGCATAAATTGATAAACAAACCTTATTTTGTGGAGGTTGTACTACAACTTTTACTACCAAGAATCTCTGTTCTGCTGCCTAGAGCGTTAAGTTCTTGGATAGTTTCAAGCAAAGTGAAATTTACAAGGACTAAAATATTGATTATTGATAGAAACATGTAAATCTTATCACTTATATCTCTAATATATAATCAGAATTATAATATATATAAATTTGACTTTCCTGAGATTATTCCTAATCTATTTGATGTTATCAAAATGAGATGTGTTATCAAAATTTCTTTTAGGTTCTTAAAAGGGTATCGTCATTGAAGTGAAAAGGCATGATTCTGTTATCCCTTCTCGTATATTCCCCAATCTCGAGTTCATTATCGCTTTCATTTGACATTAAATACTCCTTCTGCCTGCAGAGCATTAACATCTTAGTGATTTTAAGTTCTTTGTCTCTTTCGGTTTTGATTGTTAGCTTTTTTTAATTGTCCAAAGTCATTGCAAGCAATTGATGTCATCATACGTAAATTAGCTTCGAAAATATTTATATAATTTACCCAAGATTGAATAATTGAGCAATGTTTAATGATTCTAGACCAATCACTTTTGCATCACTTTATTTATATTATATATTTGTTTCTCCATCAATTTGAAAAGTCTAATTTCACTTTGGATCCTGCAATTAGTCATTCTCCACTCCTTCCACCATTTCTTTGTTTGTTTACCAGGTAGTTTTATGCTACTAGATTCCTCTGTTTCCAAACGCCTGAAACACTACAAACCGTACCTTTTCTCTCAATAAGCCACAATCTGTGCTGCATAATTTGCTCCGTACTTCTCCTATTAGCTGCAAAGTTATTTCTCTCGAACAAGTCTTTTAAAACATGCTAATTAGTCATTTAATTAGAACAAATAGATTGTGAATATGAATCATTGATAAATAGGTGAAATTGAAAAGATATGATGATGATAAAAATGTTTATAGTAATAGTTTGAGAAAGAAAAATTTTAAAAATAATATTTTATCATCTAAAAAGCAAATCTCAAATTGAATTATACTTCTAATATTACATTGTTACTAAAAATTTATATAAAACTATTGATAAAATCTGTATTTAATGAGTGTAGGATTGGGTGTATATGTATCATATTATTAGAATTGTAAAAAAAATATATATAAATATAAAGTTGTGAGTGAAATTTCATTATTAAACAGAAAGATTATTGTCGACAGAATTTCAATATTACATAAATATAAATTGTCGGAAAAGAACTCATCATTACATAGACAAAGATTACATACACTTATAATATAATTGGACCGAATTTTATTAAATTAATTTTTGAAATTAAAAATTTTCTTTACAAATATTCCCAGCTTAAAATTATTAAATAACGTAATAAATAATTAAAACATTTTTAAAAAAAATTAAAGTTAAATTGTTAAATTTATATCTTGAATTACTTTTATCAACTTATGTAAGTTAAGAAAGATAAAAATGATTATAAATATTTGATTCATCTTTTCATTTAGAAGGATAGTGTTGAGTTGTAGTGCTTTAAATGGTATAATCATCATGTTATTTGTTGCAGATATTAAGTGAAGCCACTAACTCATATTTCTTTTCTTTTAACTTTCATTTCCTTGAGTTTCTGTTTTTTTATTTTGTTATTGGAATGGTGTTTCAGTGTTTGGTTTATAAACATTGGAGGTTATTAATTTGAGGAGCATAGCAACGTCAACATCTACCAACAGGCTCACTTGGTGACTGGTGTTCTTAGCAATCACAGGAAAGGGAACTCTACACAATTGGTAACGTACGAAAATCATCAAGTTTACAATTATTTTACGGTGTCATAATAAAAAAAAATATTACTCATAACATAAACACACGTGATAAATAATTAATATAATTTTATTTTTATCTTATATCTTGATGAGATTATTAATATTATATATATATATATATATATATATATATATATATATATATATATATATATATATATATATATATATATATACACGTACTCATATTTTTGGGATTATATACAAAATCAAACTCTAAATTAATATTCTAGAATAAATCTATATTTATAAGGTTAGTTTAGCATTTTCCTAAATAGAGACGGTTAGTAGTTTTATAAGTTTATATTTATTAAAAGATTTTATTTCTAATCGATATAAGATTTTCAATAATAAATTTAAATAAGTTTGAATTTAAATAAAAGAAACTATGGTAAATTAATAAAAAGTCCGTTTAAATGATTTTAAGATAATTATTGAAAAGGTAACAAATTTATCGCAATAACACCTGAGATCATACTTTAAAATTACTTTAACCTATGCGATCTTCCACCAAGCTATTTTTTGGATACCAGTGTTTTATACGGAAAATGATTTTCTAACAGTGTTTAATCAGTAATAACAGTAGAAAGAGTATGACTGCACCAAGATTTCGATCTCTTTGAATTCAACCATGCTAAAAATTCAAAGTTATATATTGACTGATTATAATTAGATTGATTAATTAACGAATCATATGAAGCAATTTATATTCTCAATTTTTATAATATACTAAAAGTTAAACTTATTAGAAATTAGTCGCAGGGTTGGTAAAATCACTTCATGGCTACTAATAACCACAAGTACCTGACCTAAAAAACGTAATAAAAAATAAATATGGTTAGCTATGCAAAAGTTTTAATAATTTTGTTCTTTTGAAGTTGTATTAATCTTATAAATGGATACCTTAATTAATATTTAGTTCTTGGTGGTCCATGCAGTAGGTAATATTTGATCTTCCTTGTCCTCTAGTGTATGTATTATTGCTTTCATTAACATTCCCAATTTTATTCTTCTATGTAGAGTTGTTTTGCTCTAGTTCCATCATTGAAAATCAAACTACATATACAATAACGCAATCAACATTCCATGCCAATTTGCTTACAAGAAAGATAAAAGGGGTGTTCATGCACATAAGTTGCATAAACACTTCAAAAAAATTAAAAGTTTATCATAAGCTAAAATTTATTTATACATATGTTACAATAAAAATATATAGAAAGTACATGAGAAAACTAATTTCATCATTTCTTCTTTTTCTTATTTTTTTTTTCCTGAAAGTGTTTAGGAAAAAGTTGACCTAAACATACCCTTAACACAAGACCTAGCCACAGGAACACAAAGCAAAGGGTGTGCCCTAGGAAGTGCCATTCCAGGTCCCTCTTCCATGTCAACCACTCCTTTCCCTTCCTCACCAACCTTCCATTCAAAACACTGAATCATTCCAGCCAGGGTTGTGGGAATAATCTGCAAAGCAAGTGAAGCACCAGGGCAGCTTCTTCTCCCAGCTCCAAATGACAAAAGTTCAAAATGCTGCCACTTCAGGTCCAATGGGCTTTCTCCATCTTCATCAAGGAACCTCTCTGGCTTGAACTCAAGTGGGTTTTCCCAGTACTTTGGGTCCCTACCAATGGCCCATACATTTACAAACACAGTGGTTTTTGCTGGAATCTCATACCCTTTAACATTACAATGTTGAGTGCTTTGCCTCACTATTAAAGGCCCAGTGGGGTGAAGCCTCATTGTTTCCTTTACTATGGATTGAAGGTAAGGAAGGTAGGGAATATCTGATTCCTCCACCAATCTATTATTACCAACCACTGATTCAATCTCTTCCCTTGCTTTCACCATCATCTCCCCATGGTTTATTAGCTCTGCCAAAGCCCACTCTATTGTAGTCGATGATGTCTCAGTTCCAGCACCAAACATATTCTGCACATTACATAACCAAAAAAAACTTTTACTTATGACACCACTCTATTTTAGAAGTAGTATTTTGGAATTACAACTCCTTATTTTCAAATCATATTATGATTTTCTTATTTTCTATAATTTTTTTAAAAAATATCTACATTTTAATGAATTAAAAAAAATACATTGATTTTGTGAAAGGGATGCTAATTATTACCATAATAAAGGCCTTGATATTTTCTCTGGTTAATCTAATCTCTGAATTTTCATCTGCATAGATATCAAGTAGAACATCAAGCAAATCCTTCACTGTTTCATCTCCATCACCACTTTCTCCCTTCTTTCTTCTTGCATCTTCATGTTCCTTTATGATCTTCTCCATTATGGCATCATACCTACTTCTAACTCTCTCAAGCTTCTTACCAAACCCCTGCAAATCCAACTTCTTAACAAACCACAACATGTCTCCCAAGTTAAACTTCCCTCCCAGCTCAGTCATCTCTTTCACCAGCTCAATCAACTGCTGCCCCTCCCCTTCAACATCACAACACCTTCTTCTCAAAGCCATTCTTGTGATTATGTTATTCGCCAGCATGGCTAGCTCCTTGCCTACGTTCACCTCCTCTCTCAAACCAGCCTTGTGCAACATACTCTTCAAGAAAAGCCTTGTCTCCTCAGCCCTAATGGGAAGGTGCTGGTGCAGCATGCGCGCTCCAAGAAGTTCACTCATGCAAACCCTTTTCATGAACCTCCAATACGGTCCATAGGGTGCCAGCACAAAATCTGAAGAACCGTACGTGATGTAGTCCAGGTTTGTTCTTCTGGGTCGGTTTAGGAAGCATGTTTCGTTGGTTTTGAGGCATTGGCTTGCCATTTCGGGCGATGAAACAAGAACACAAGGGTTGGAACCGAACAAGAGGTAGACCAAAGGGCCATAGCGTGATGAGATGGTGTGAAATGCTTGGTGGGGGAGCTTGGTGAGGAGGTAGAGGTGACCTAATACAGGGAGGGCTCTAGGACTTGGTGGTAGGTGTGCCTTTGTACGAAACTTTGTGAGGGTTACGTGTAACAACAAGATTGAGGCTAGCCACGAGAGAAGCAACAGAACATAGTCACCAAAATCTGCCATGAATGTTCGAAAACAGTTATCGATTATGAACAACACTACGACTAAGTTTATCATTCTTATATGCTGCCCACCAAGATATAAAATGATAAAAATATTATTTTAGATATCCATATTCAATTCGAATCCCGCAGCTAGGTAAAAGAAAATAAAAGGGTACTGGTACTTTAACAATAAAATACAACCATTTCACATTAAAAAATAAATTAATATTTTATTAAAATAAGTCAGTGTGAAATGGAAATAATTGATTAAAATAATGTCAAAGTAAAATTTTTCAAAAGAAAAACAACATAAAAATTTGGATCTTATACTTTGACACAGTGGTAAAATAAATTATTATTTTATTGTTATATAATATTTTATTAAAAAAGAATGTTAAATAAAAGTAATTGACGAAGAGTAGCGTTAAACTAGAATTTTCCTAAAAATTTACCTAATTAATCTCGCGGATTCGTCTTGATTTTAATAGAAATTTTTTACATTGAACAACTACGGGTATGGATGTGTAATACTAAAATTTTTTTAAAGTGAGTATTTAAAAATATGAATAAAGATTATTATGTATATATTTTTTCTGTTCTCATTTTTATATATGTTCCCATACTGGCCGGTATCCGTTCTCATACTAATATTCACTTTAAATTATTAAAACATACATCGTTTTAAAATTTATATTATTGTTATTTAGACTTTAGTGTCATACTCTTTTTTTTTTCTTTCAATACATAATTCGTTTCATTTTCTTTCAATTGTTTAATTTGATCAAAATTTATCCTAAAGTATTTTTTATCTTATCAGAATCTCGAGTACATATTTATTTGTTTCGTATGATTTCGTTCAAGTGTAAGCATTTTAAGAAATCAATCCCAATTTCATTAAAATGAATAATTTTCATGACATACATTTCATTATTTTTATTATTTCTTTTTTATATATTTATTTATTTTCATATAAGAATATTCTAATCTCAATTTCAAGTGATCGTCGCATAAATCTTTTGGTTTACTAAGTAATATAAAAAGTATATTATTTATTCTCTTTAATGTTTAGTATCCATTAAAAAAAAAAACCTTTGTTGTCCTATAAAAAAAATTACATCCTCCTAACTTTATTAACAGTAAATTGATTACAATATCAGATTGTATATCAATATAAAACTCTTCGTTAATACCACGCATCTCATACCATTAAAACTTTTACTAGAAAATTTCATTTTTGTTAGACAAAATCTATAATAATCATCTGGGATAGTCTACACAAGATTTTTTTTTCTTTTGTGGTGGAGCATATTTGAACCTACCAAGTAATTGCTGGACACACAGCACGCAAAAAAATAATAATTTTTTTTTAGTAAAGTTTGTTAAATGAAATTTAAGTGGTTCATACATCAAATCGAACTTTATATGATATAAGATTAAATATAATAGGATGAGAATGAATTTTGTACTTAATATATATATATTTTACACTATCAATAAGGTATCCGTACCTTTTCTAATTTCTTCCTTCTTGATTTATTCCTAAATAAATATACGTGAGTGGTCCTATAAATTATAATACACTATGATGAGATGAAATATTAACATCCGTACATTTTATAATTTCTACCTTCTTGTTTTCTTCTTAAATAAATATACCTGAGTGGTCCTGTACTAGATTGACTTTTTGGGTTCTGTCCAACGTGCATGTACCCCTTTCTTCCTATAAATAATTTCTTTGTTACGATAATTTGTGATGATCATCAATTTGTTATAAACTATGACTGATACAAGGATCATGACATGCATTGATAAGTAAGTAAATAAATGTGATAGATTTTATAATAAATTTTATTATTATTAGTTATTTCGTCATAAAACTTACTACAAATTCTTGTAGTATTTTAATAAGAGAAAGTTGTAATAATTATACTTTGTCATTAACAAAATTTATGACTAAAGACTTCACAAATTGTATGAAAAATAAGTAATTGTATTCTTTTATGAAAGTTATATTGTTATAAAAATATAGTCACAATACGTCATAAAAAAAAACTATTTCGTTTATATATGTAAATTTTCACTTCAAGCAAGCAAAAACATTAAATAATTAATATTATCGTGAATTCATTTATCGATTTGAGTAGCATATTTTAAGCAACCATTTCTCGTTTCAAACAACTTTTCTTAAATAAGATCAATATTGTTTTAAGTGATGTCGCTTAAACAAAAATGGTGCTCATTTTATCTTCATTTCAAATAACGATTATTAATCAAACATTATAGGGTGTTTAAGCAAGATGATATAAGCATATATAATTTTGCTCTTAAGTGAGAATATTCGCGCATTTATGATTTTGCTTGGGTGGCATTACTGAAAAAACAAGAGACAATTAGGTGATGTGACTTTAAAAACTTCATGTTTCTAACACGAGTTTTGCTTCACTTTTAACACTCCTGTGTACCTACCTATCTATATATGTTCAGCACTACCATTCATCCACATGTTTATTATCTCTTATCCATACTCATCTCGTTGAATCACCATTCTATCCTTCAGATAGATTTATAAAAAAATCCTGAAAAGAACATCAAGACCGTATTGAAAGATGGCTACCAAACTGAAAAGAAAACCGTATATGCACACGAAAAAGAAGAAAATAGAACAGTACGCCTACTAATTATCAAGAGCCACAGCGTCTTTCTTTGGGATCTCTTTTTGCGTTTATCACTGCAAGATCTCGCAGGCAATGCTGGGAAGAACCAAAAATACTTAAAAAGAAAAAGACACCACACATCTTTTGTCTTTCATTGCTATTGGGAAGCAACCGAAACATCAAAATGTAACCGCAAAGCTTTAGATGATTTCACGAGAATCATAGTTAGTGTAAGTTGATCCCTTCCTATAATTAACAAATATCTCACATCAAAGACAACGTTAATACTAAAAATTTCAACTACAGTCCAAAAACAATTGCATCCAGCTAGTTATACAGTATGCATTCCTCTGTCCAAACTTAACCATCCCTTTACAACAGGGGATTTGTATTAACAAATTGAAATCCTAAAGCTGTAAAAGATCAAAACAGAAGAAAAACTGTATGCTTGCAATCAACAAGCACAGCGATAAATAAATATAGCCTACATTTTGCTGATTGGATGACCAAGAAAAGTATCTGCCCTCTCTACAAACGCCACATGTAGGCGGAGTAAGGGGGAGCAATGTGCTCCCAAGAAGGGTGGAAACAAGCAAAACCTAAGACTATCCACAGCAGCCACCCCTTTTTTCACCAGCATTCATGTCTTGGTTAGGAACAATTATCTTGGTTCCCTTCAGAAGCCCTGAACTGCCATTTGGATCTGCATCATCATTGGCAGTTAGTGTTTTCTTGCTTATAAGTCTGTATATCTCAGTTAGAATGGTCAGAAAGGCCGTTTCCACATTAGTGGACTCAAGTGCTGATGTCTCCATAAAGAATAGGTTCTCTCTTTGTGCAAACTCCTCGGCATCTTCAGTTGGCACTGCTCTAAGAGTTCCAAGATCACACTTGTTGCCAATTAGCATCACAACAATATTTTTGTCTGCATGGCCTCTCAGTTCCTCTAACCACTTTGCCATGTTATCAAATGATTGACGCTTAGTCATGTCATAAACTAACATTGCTCCAACAGCACCGCGATAATATGCACTAGTAACTGCCCTGTACCTGAGAGAAGAAAGAAGAGATTTCAGAAGCCAAGTTGCAAATAAAAGCCTCAAACTCTAAAAATCTAGAAAACAATTCAAGTTGTAACCAATATGCAAACCAAGCTAAAGCAGAGAGCATATATATAACGTAATTAGAATATGATTACTCATCATAACCTTGCACTCAGAAACAGCTACCTCAAACTTGTTGTTTAGGAAATCACCACTTGAATTTCCTTTTTCCTATTTTATAATTTGGCACCCCATCCATATATTTTATCACAATCAACAACAGTAATTCAACAATTCACTAAAGTACATCCAAGGATCCAAACTTTACAGGAGCTAAATCCAAATAAGACATAAAATGAGTTTAATTTTCATGCGCATGTAAATAATTTTTTGATTGTTAACCAATCAGAAATCATTTTAAGTATGACTTTTAAAGTAGTCTATCATTATATAAAAATCCTACAGTCATTATTTTTTAACTGGCATATCACTTGTTGATGTACTAGACCCCAATTTGATTGTATACTTACTATCCTTTACTTTTCTCTTTACGTAGGTTTACCATGCATGGTTCTAGGCATAGTTTATTATAAAATTCAACAAACTTATCATTCATAACCATCTACCTTGTTAGATGAGTCACGAAAACCTTTATATTAATAATACATTCCGTACAATCAAAACATTACATCAATTTTCAATAACCACTACGCAAATCTTGATCACAAAATCCTCTAATTCAAAACAATCAAAACTAAATTTGCAGCCTGAACATCAAAGACATTCCCCTTTCCTTTTCCACTTGATCCCCTTCCCCCTACATTATAAGGCCCTCCCAGTCTCAACCAAAACCATTCAATTCGACCATTAAACAACCAAATTAGCTCCAGCACTTTCCATCTGTTTTGATATACACTATGATCACGAGAATATGCATTTAATTCCTACCACAGAATTTGGTTAGTTTGTGAGTCAGTAGACTCGAGAAAACTCGTGATAAGACAAAAAAATATATATATAAACTACTGATCTCTAGCAAAGTTCAAATCATTTCCAATACTGCAAATCATCTAAACCACACATGAAACAAGTTATAAAATTAATAAACAACAACAAAGACGAAAACGGCATTCCAACCAGCAAAACGACACGCAATTTCTAGATTGATTGTTCTACAGTATAACGAAAGAGAAGGATAGGAACAATTAACGGTGCGTTTGTGAGGTATCTTCCTAATTATTGCTATTGAATTTACGAGAAGCAAATCGACAGGCAAAGGAAAGCGAAACGCGGAAGGACGAGGGAACGGACCTTTCTTGGCCCGCGGTGTCCCATATTTGAGCCTTGACGGTTTTGTTGTCGATGATGAGCGTTTTGGTCTGAAACTCGACGCCGATGGTGGCTTTTGAATCGACGCTGAATTGGTTTCTGGCGAAGCGCGCGAGGAGCTGGGTCTTGCCGACGGCGGAGTCACCGATCAACACGACTTTGAAGACGTAATCGATCTTCTGGTTGAAATCGCCGTACAGGTTCGACATCCCGCGGAAATGAGACGATGATGGCTACGCGAGACGGAGGGTGCCGTTGGCGGCGGCGTGGTTTAGATGAAGCATTGCGAATGGTTGTTGTTGGGATCGCGGAGGGGGGAAGGCGTGATCATCGTGATCATCACCTGTTGGTGAAAGGAAGAAAAACGCGGTCGTTTTCGTTGTTCGGTTGACAAGAGAAGAGGCGTGAGGAAGAAGGAAAGAGGAGGTGGCCGTTTCGGGTGTTGAAATGGGGGAACAGGTACAAAAAAATTAATATATTACAACTTTTTTTTAATTATTTACTTTATATTTATCAATAGTGTTTTTCTTACTACTTATATTATGTGAAATTAAATTTTTAATACTTTGGAACATACTATTATAGATATGTGTATTAAATATTTAATATTTTAATAACAAAATATTAATGTTATTTTAAAGACTATTTATTTATAGGAAAAAATAATGTATACAATATTCGAGAAAATTAAATTAAAAATAATATGTATATATATATATATATATAAATTAATTCTTTTTGTTTAATTTTTAATCACTATTTCTCATTAAAGATATTTTAATAAATAAATTCATATAGTGTTTAAAATATTATATTTATTATAATTACAATTACTAGTGGAAAAGAGACATTATTTTTTATAAAAGATAATATTAATTTCGTAAAAATTTGATCTACAATTTAGATAATATTTGGTACTAATTAAATGAAAAAAGATTAGTAGAAACTTTTAGCTATCAATATATGATATGTTTCTATCGCCACTTCAAGATAAATGTGTTACTAAACATTTTTTTAAAAATTATGAAATAAAGTTGTTTACGATGATCTATGATTTGACTAGTAAAACATTTAAATTTGAGAACAAGTAATATAAAAAGTGACTAGTATTAAAATTGGTGACTTTATAGTTATTTTCTTTTTGGTTTCTCACGAACTCGCATAATGATCATCGTAACAAACTTTTTTTTAAGGTGATATCTCATGTCTTAAAGTTTATTAAATGTATTTTTTTATTATTGTAAGACCCAACTAATGTTTCAAATTATAGTTGGGTTCACTAGATTTGGCATGTCTTCATTGAACTATAGATCACATAATTAACTTCAACCAAGACAATATTAAAAACTACATTATATGCAGTTATCCCTCCACATAACAGCTAACTACTAAAAAGGTTGTTCCAAGCATTTTTAACAACAATAATTCACGTATTTTTATGATTTAATATTACATTCATATTATAATATTTTTTATTAAAAATGGCCTCTACGTGCTTGATTTATTGAACCAAAAGAGATTATGAACTAACTACGATGTGATTAAATTTTATTAACATCAACATGTGAAAAAGTTAGTTTGTCTTGTATAGTTTGCGTGGACTTCTTTTTGCAAACATATTAATAAATGTGGATGTTTCTCTTTTTAGTCGTGTTATACGTATTCCTGTACTCCCTTAGGAATGAAAATAAATATTCTCATTAATTCTGTGCAGTGCATTCTTTTTCTAGGATTAATAGTATCATTAGTTTAACAAGTGATAGTGTGATGTGATTTGTTTACGAGGGAATGAATAAAACAATCATCATTTTGAAGGAAAAGGGGTGGAAGAGAGGAAATGAGTGAGCCTAAATATGTAGTGTGACCCACAATAGACACTTTTGCAATCCATTTAAGAGGGAAAGATTGTTTGGGTTTATCCTTTTAAGATCATGGCAATGAAAGGAATTGAACTTTCAGATCCACCAGCTATATCCTTATCTTGTTTTTGCTTGATGAAAGTTGGAAAGTTCATCCTAATCAAATGTTCAATTTTTCCTTCTAAGTTGCTTTGAGTTCGGGTTTAAAATATTTTGAAGAGATGGGAGATAATCAAATGTAAAGAGTGTACTAGAAAGAAGAAACAACTCTAACAAAAGGTATGATAATCAAATCGGAACACCTCAACTTTATTTTTAAATCATATCTATATTTTTAATAAAAAAACTCCTTTTAACAAATATAATTCAACTTAAAAATGTCATCACAAAGTGTAGCCAAATGTTTTTGTATTTTGTAATTTTATTAGTGGACGCTGTTTCTCCTTGATCAATAATTGATATTGAGCAGAAGGAAGTACTGTTTCTTCACACATCTCTCCAATACTATGATTTCAATTTCATTTATTTTTTGTCATATTATTAACGACAAGAGACGGCTAATTTTGTCGAATACCAAACTGTCTTGGATATTTTAAGGAAAAAAAACAAAGAAAAAACAGCCAAACACGACCATAAATAGAGTAAATTGAAGACTGAGTCGTGCAGGTAGTTGCAGTTGGTCATAAATGAAGGCTTGTGTCAATCAATTTGGGTCTACATCAATAATCAATGACACTTTGTGCTACTTGTCTATTAAGGGCAAAACAATTGAATAGTTCTGCATCCATTACAAAAATTTTGGTTCCTACTAAGTATATGCCATAACTATTCAACGATGGGAAACTACAAATAGATTTAGTAAAACTTTCATATTTCTAGAAAAATCAATAAACCAGTACGTTTAGTATGATACTTCATTTATTGACCCCGAAGTTGTAACACTCTTTTGCTTAAAGAGCTTTGACATTATGGTGAAAAGCTTTATGCTAGGATTTGGTGCAACATTTTTTATTTATATTCAGTGTTTACAATGTTTACAAGGGGAAGGAGATTGTGGTGAGAAAAACTAGAAACAAGGAAATTAGTCTTAGTGTAAAGAAAAAGAAGGTCACGGGTTAACTTACAAAAAAATTGACCACGTATTTTAAGTATTTTATACTATAATATAAAGTTATGAAAACAATTGTATAAAAAAGTTTAAATTTTTATTATTGGTATAAGAACTTTCACTACACGATCATTTATATGTTTCTTTGCATTTTTATATCATTCATTAAACATGTAAAGACAACTTATCTACTTTTTTTTATCTTCGATTCTTTCGATCACTCGTCAACTATGGGAAGAGAATTTTTCTCTCCCTTTTTATCTTCTATTTCTATCAATTCAAATAACACATCTTTCTCATCTTATTCTACTCTATTCTTCATTTTCCTATTTTTGGTAATACCACTCTATAGCATCTTTCTTTCTTCTTCTGCATTAAAGTTAAAAGCACCAATCCACACCATCTTTGCACGTTTCATGAATCTGCCTTTTGCATATTTGAACACTTACAATTTGCACGTTTATCACAAAGAGTCTGCATGTACATGAAAAATGAGTGAATAATAACAACATGATATACTGCTTTTGAATTTGTAAATGTATGCTTTTTTATTTACCTTAAATTGTTTTTGAAGATCTTTAATGTATTCAACAGCCAAGTCCAACATGTCTGCTGTGTTGGTTTGCTGCCAAGAAGAGCATGAAGAAGAATGTTAAGTTTCCAACCACAACTACACTATTGTAAATACACATTCCGAAGTTCAACGTGCTTATGAGTCTTACCTTGTCCATGTTTGGGACAAGCTCTTGTAGTTTCCTCATTCTTTCACTGATCCGAGTTCTTCTCACCTATAACAAGACATAACATCTGAGAACCATTTTTTTTCAAATTGCTTCATGGATTCAACAAAGTCTAAACAATATCTTCTTTGTTGTTTTGGATCCAAAATAAAATTACTTCCTTCCAATGATTTGGATCTAAACAATATCCTATGAGTATAAGGTTTTTTACATGGTCGAATAAGTATTACCAGAATAAATTCTTACCCTCATAAATGGAAGACAGTATAAAAAACTTTAACATCACATTAAATTCAATGCTGAAGACAAAATCCTACCCTTTCAGCAATGCTTCGAGGATGAGTAGCACACCCTCTCTTTGCTCTGATTTTGCAAGGAACAGAATCAGGGAACTGAAGCAACTTTTCCATAGTAATCATCTCTGCTGAAGTTTTTGGCAAACTCAAGTGATGTGATAACATATTGACTTGATTTGTTGGCTCTTCATTCTGAGCACAGTAATTTTTTGTATTAAAAATAAGAAATGAGAGTGCAGTAGATACAACAACAAAAATAAAGCAGTTAAGCATACTCTATATACCTGAACTTCAGAAAATATCTTTTCATTGTCACTTCTTCCTCTTTTCAAACCAATGAGATTTTCTGATAATTGTGGAGTATCACTCCAAGAACCATAGGGGAATCCAAGGCCAAAATGTTGAGTACCGTTACTTTCATGACTGGCATCATCATGAGGACTAGTTGCCTCAATGTCTTCATTCCCTATTTCAGAGATCTGAGACAATACTCCCAGGGATGAAGAATTTCTTGGTGAGAAGCTAATATGATTCTTCAACCTGCTAATACATGGACTAAGTTCGCCGTTATTGTCATTCACCCCACTATAGTTTCCAACACCTTTCATGGTGACAAATCCTGCAGTTTACAAATTTACAACTTCTCATTAGGAATAAATAGAATTATACCCCTCAAAAAGAAATTTGTCTTCACAAAATAAGATTAAGATCAGGTAATAATATAATACGATCTAGAAGTCCCTTAGATTGATATTACTTAGATTGATATTACTAGAATAGTATATGCTTAAGTTTCCAATCTTGTGTCTAGAAGTACACTAAGTGATAAAGTGGAAGTATAAGCGAGTTGAATATGTAACATTGGAAAAATTTCAATATGGGAAGAATTTGAATCTTAGGACCAGCATCTCAGACCCACGTACCCACATATAGACAACATATAGATAATGTATGAGGATCTACAGATCCTAACAAACAAGAATTGTATAAGAATTACTACTTTCTATTTTCATACACGAGAATATCTATCCTGCTAATGATAAATGCAGCTAAGTTCAGCATAGCTCACAGTCAATGATGGAATTTCATTATTCCTCTTAAGAGTTGCATAGATTCAGATTATACAGACTGCACTACACAATTAGAAATGAATACTTTTTCCATAAGCATGAAAATAAACATTAACCAGTCTAATGCAGTTTTCATTATCTGTTTCCTTTTTCTCTTTTTTCTTTTACAAATATTTCAAGACAGAAGGAAAACAAAGCAAAGGGGCTCAAAACAGGAAGCGAAAATAGAAGAAGTAAAGGGACTCAAAATTTCCAAAAGAGTGGCCAACAAAAGAAAGCATATAAAATGTCCAAAAATAATCTATCTTTTCTATTCTCAGACCCTAAAATCTCTAGGCTTCTAATTGTAATTGTCATATATCTATGTAGTACAACACATCTAGCAACTAATAATGATGTTATAAATTTTCTGCTTTATCACAACCAAGACCACAGAACATCAAAAATTAATAAAAACCAATACCATTTTGGAAGGAAACATTGTTGTTGGAGAAAAGGCCAGCAGGGGAGCTACTCTGCCTGAGAAGACTTGACCCAAACCCCTTATTTGGAGCTTCATGATCCATTCCCATTGAACCCACCAACCCATAAGACCCTTCCATAGAAGAACTCGAAGCAGCAGAAGAAGAACCGTGTCTTGGATAGTGAGGTGGCAAACCCCCACCATAACCCTTATGCGAATTCATCGAACTCAAATCCTTTGAACAACTCTTGTCCCTGTTTTCTTCCAACTCCTGGAAGCTACTTGAAGCAGCAGTGTCAAAGCTGACGAAAGGCGTGAGATTTGAAAGGAGTGAACTGGGCGCAGAGCGAAAACGAAGCAACCCAGAAGAGGGTTGGTTCTGATGGAGATGAAGTCGGTAATCCTGATGATGATGGGTATGGGAATCCATCGCTGAAGAATTATATAATAATAAGTGACCGTAAAAGGATAAAAAAGAAAATAAAGGTAAAGTCACAGTGGAATGAGAAGCTGGGGAATCATTGTTGAAAAGACTGGTTCCTTTTTATCCCAAGGGGGGGAAAATTCTGAGAATTTTTTTTTTCTTTTGTTTTTTTTTTTTGGTGTGGTTTTCAGCTTAGAGAGTAAGCTGGAGTGGGATAAGATCTTGTAGGAGAAGCAAGGAAAGAGATGAGTTTGCACACAGTTCGAGGGAGAGAGAAGAGATGGGAAGAGAGATCCAGTGAAAGGGACTGGTTTGGGTGAGAGAGAGATAGGGATAAACAAAAGGATGTGTCTTGAGAACAGGTTTCAGATTTGCTTTTGACAGTAGTGAAAACAAGGAAGATCTAATGAATGAAGAAAGAGAAAAGTGGGAGGAAGAGGGAGGCAACATATTTATCTTCAATGTGCTGTTTAAGGTCTTAAGTTTAGCCAACACAAAGTACAGAAACCATCCATCACTGTCCTTCCTCTATTTATATACTAGATTATAGGCTTCACAATTATGTCAAAAGATAAATTTTTATCTTCTATTTTTCTAATATTTTATTTTGTTTTATTATTTTTTAAAACGAATTAATATGATATTTTTCATTAAATTAAAAGTGGTTATATTATTACATTGACAATTTATATGTTGTACCGATTTAACTTAAGAAAAATATATTAATTTGTTGTAGAAGAACAAATGAAACAAAATTAAAAATACTAAAAGTAGTAAGATAAAATTAGAAAACCGTTATGAGATATGAAAATAAAAGTTCTCTCTGAAATTAAAATTATAACTAAAAATAGCGATACAAAATATGTAAAGATAAAAAAAATAATTCACAGAAATTGAATCAAAATTGATATATTTTATTGAAATTAAAAATAGTAATTTAAAATTTATAGGGAAAAATAAAGAAATATGGAGATCAAAATCAAAATTCACTAGTTGTACGTGAATTAAAACCATATTTAAACAATATATATCGTGAGAGATTTTATATATTTTTTAAAAATGGCACGTCATGTGAAGATGTTGATTTCATGGTTAAATCAAGAAAAAATTGGTATTAATAAAATTATTTTAATAATTTAAAATACATAAAATAAAATAAAATAATAATAAAAGTTTGATTATTCTAAAACTAAAATACAGCATAAACTTATATATTTTTAACATTATATATATATATATATATATATATATATATATATATATATATATATATATATATATTATATGTTATCACATTTACTTTATAAATAAATAAATATATATATATTACTTAAAAGGTGATAAAATTGAAGTCATTATTTGAAAACATATTGTCTTCATTTATATAAGATTCTCTTAACTAACTTATATCTATTAAAGAATTGGTTAAATTTTAATATATACTATATTTATTAATTATTTATTTTTATTTTTATTTTTATCTTTTTAAAATATTCTTAAAATTATTGTGTGCATGATAAATTTGAAAATATAAGGAGAAAAATTTACTTATAATATTTAATATAGAATTGTGTGCAATGGCTATTTTTCAATTACATGAACCATAATTTAAGTTGTCAGTGTGGAAAAATATCTCTTATTTATAGTTTAATTCATGAAAAATAAATTTTGCTATAATTCATCAAAAACTAAAAAAAAAAAAAAAAAAAGTGTGTGTAATGTTGATCTTGAAATAATAAATGGATTCTGAACGAGATGAAGAAGAATTTGTCGCTTTTTGTTTGATTTTTCATCTCTTAAAGAGTCTTCCATTTTAAATGCTTTAAGAGGAGTATGTTTATATATTGTCAAGCTTTTCATAATTTCATTAACAAAATCATATTTCTTGCAGTATTTTTCCAGCAAAAGTAACTTGTTTAGGATGGTTTAAAATCTTATAATTTTAATTATCTACAATATTTAACATCTTGATACGGCAGAATTCAAAAAATGGCATTATTATTTATTTCTAGTAGTCGTAAACACTTTGTGTCCATATTTTTATAAAAAAATAGAATATAATAAAAAATAAGATAAGTAAAAAAATAATTACTAAAACTTATATTGAAGTTATAAGAAAGTGATACACATAAAAACAATCAAATACATTTTTTTTATTAATGTTCATAACGTTATAATAGGAACACTTTTAATTTTTTTTATTAGGATAACTACTACTTATTGTGACTGTAATTTATTACCTATCATAAAATCAATAAATCTGGTTGCGTTTGTAAGAATTAAAATAGTAAAGAAAATATGTATGAAAAACAGTTCAAAAAAATGAATCCACAGTACTAAAATTGAAATAGATTTATTATTGAACTAATGCTACGTTTAAAACCTTATGCAATCATATTCCACCTAACTTTTGGGGAAACATTACTATGAACAACATTCAACAAAATGAATTTTTAAAAATAGTACAGAATTAGGGTATTAGTACAGAAGTCAGTGTCGGAATTAGAATCTCAGAAGAACATACCATGACAACATTCTAATCTGGTGTGCCTCAAATTTGAATTCACATCGCACAAAAAAGGAAAAAAATTATAGACACAAAAGTTTTTGGGTTGGTCGATAGTTATGAGATAGGTGGTCTGGTGCGTACCATATTCTGCTCGTATCTCATTCTGCCATGTCTCGTCCTTTTCACTTCCTCTTTCAAGATCACATTCGCAAGCGCCGTCTTTGCCAAAACAATTTTCCATATTTACATTTGCATCCTCACATTCTTCTTATTTATCCCTTTTTCCATTTTCAACTCAGTCCCTTACTTTCTTTCTCTTTGGCATCTAATTCTTAGCCCATCTTTGAATCAACTTTATACCTGTTTGTAGAAACAACAATTCTTCTTCATTGGACTTAATTTAATTCTCATGAACTTACAGGATAAAACATGTCTTGATTTCAAGTATATTGAGAAGTTTTTTTTCATAATTGTTATTTTACAACTGATTTCGAACTCTTCTATTTTGGATACTTACTCTTTACTTTCAGTTTAATCTTTATTTCAAAAAAAGGTTTATGCAAGTATTTTGCAAGTCATGTTAGTTAATCGTGAGTAATATAGGATGTTTTGGATTAAAATAATAATATATGATGTCATGAAATTATTTTCATAAATAGATCTTTTAGTGAATTAATAAAACGTCCAAGTTTTTGTGGGTCTTTTATTTTTTTTTTTTGCATATGTGAAAATCACTATATGTCTACTGTCAGTAATTTGTTATAGAGAGAATGTTAACATCAGTCGAGGTCAAGATATGTCAGCCAGTTTGTCTGATAATGTAAAACGTCTAGTCTTAAATGGTCAGTTTGATATCTCGTATTATTGTCTACAATATCGACCAATCGGCTAAATTGTCTAAAATAATCACTCAGTCAACCTGATAATACAATAATAATGATACTAAAATTAAAATTTATCATATCATACATACCAACAAATTTTTTCATCACATTGATTCATCATAAATACTATCAAACTTTTTTTATCATGTTGATTCAGGTTATTTTGATGCTGATGAATTTTAAAAACTTTAGAACTCAACTTTAAACGTAAAAGTAAAGCTTGATGGAAATATTCAAAATTAAATTGGAACATAAAATGTTTACTTCAGTTCATTTGAGTCGAAGTGAAAATAATCTGATATATTTTTTATATTTTTTATATTTTTGATATGCTCTTATATTTTGATCTGATTTGTTTCTATATTGGTGCTTCATTTGTTATTCATCTCATATATATGGTTTTGCCATTGCGAGAAGGAATAAAATAATTAGTTTTATTTTTAAGCAACAGTTATTCGATAAACATCTAATATTTAAGGGAAATTTCCAATAATAAAGTTATCTGGATCAACTCTAATTATTTGTGATGCATGTGCTAAACATTTTTTTATTGGAGATGCTCTAAGCATCAAAATTGCTACTTTGGTTAGGGGAAGAAAAAACAAAACTTCCTTTTTTATGATTTTTTTAATTTCCTTAAAATCTAAAATAAAGTGGAGAAATGGAATTTCCTGATGTCCTTGAAAAATTCGAACTAAACGGTACATAAGGATAGCCTTTTAGTAATCGAATGTGTACTATTTTTAGAGATAATAATGGAATTTTGTCACTATCATGTTCATGATCATATTATATATATATATCTCACCTCGTTTATTATTAAAGAGGATACTAATAATTTTAGAGACATGTCTGAAAAGAATATTTGCTTGTACCTACGAAATTTATTTTCATATATTAGGCATATTAGTTACTTCACCTTGACATGATATCTGTCTGCTCTAGTTGTTTTGCAGTTGATTCTAGTGATTTTGATCTGATTTTTGACCTTATAAGATCATATTTATAATGAAATATGCTTTAAATTACTTCTTCCAAAAACAAAATTCTTTAAAGAATGAATATATAATTAGAATTATTGTTAAAGAAAAATTAGCTGTTGAGATTTTCATGCCTTCGTAGTGATAATGTTAAATTTTATCATATATTTAATTACAATATCAATTAGCAATTGCAACTATTTTTATCCTCTATAAATTATAATTAAATTAAATTTTTAGAATCGAAAGATATTTTATATTTTTATTTGATACTTGGGTAATATTTGTTCATTAGATTGGTTAAATTTCTTTTAAAAAATAATACCATTCCATATCAATTATTTAAGTTGGCTCTTTTTCAATACAAAGTACATTATCTCCGTTTAATTTAAATTAACAGGATTACTACAGTTATTTGAATAAGATATTTGTAGATATATAGTATTATATTATTCACGTGTAAATATTAAAAATTAAAAATTAAAAATAAAATGTGTAATATGAATGGAGAACTTAAACTTATTTAACCCTAAAAATGTATTTACAAGAGACACATTTGAGCTGTTCATGCTCTGGTATTTTTGAAGGTCAGCATTCCTATGGAACAGTTCATTGAAATTTTGCAGCAGTTGTGTGTTGTGGAATCATGCCTGTTTCCAATTTCTTTTTATTTAAAAAGATTATTCGTACAGGAAAAATTTGAGGTTTTTGGCTAATTGGGCCCTTCAAGTGAGTCCACCCCCATTAGGGTTATCCACTTCTCACATATGAGTTTTATGAGAAAAAAATGGTGAAATGTTAAGGAGAGTATGAATGATTAGGTTATGTGTGTTAAGGAAAATAGGAATAATTAAGTTATTTTCTATAAACTAATTGCATTTTGACTAAAATTTAATTAATTTCACATCTCGTATTATTGTTGGCATGATTTTGAGTAATATTGGGTAATATAGTTAAACAACACTAATATAAAAGAGATCTTTTATATAATATATTTGGGATTATTTATATTTGTTAAGAGTTTTGTAAGAACTTAATTTTTTTTTTTTAAGTAGAAGTCATAATTAAAAATTACATCGGAATATATTAATGATAAAAGTAAAAAGTATCTATATAAGAAATATTCACTTGATTTAGGTTTATTTTAAGTTAGTTATCATCTTTTTAAAAAAATACTTATTTTCTCTGACTTCTCTCTAGGTTCTTAATCTTTATCATATTGAATATCAGAAATTATATCTAAACAACATAATGGTTCAATCAAAGAGTAAATTCAATTTTTATTCTGTTTCTTGGTTCAATACTCAAACTTTTCATTTTTCCATCTAGTTAGATAGATTGTACATGATTTTCATACTTCAGAATAGGTCTCTGTTCACTCAGAGTTCTAATGATTTGATTAGATCATTAAATAGGTATTCTTGATATAAGTTAGGATATCCTTTCAATATTTGAAACTTTGTAAGTGTTACTTTTTTTAATAAGTAAGAAAAGTGAATTGTAGAATATTAATCTTAATTTTATTAAAGTTTTTAATGTAAAAGAAGTGTATTTTGCAGTAACTTGATTTTGTATGTTTAAATTTGTGCAAAAATTGAATATATTAAGAAAAAAATATAATTTCTAACTTGTAAAGTATTAATTATAATTTCATTAGTTTTTATTTAGGATAAATTAATAATGAAATTCAACACAAAACTATTATTTTTGTCTTATCTCTAGATTTAAAATCTTCAACACCCCTTCATTTTGGAGATTCTCAAACTAGTGTTAAGACTATATAATTAAAGGTGACCCAATAATAATTCGATGGTCCAATAACATTGTTAGGATAAACTCTCATAAAAATCTATATTATGGAACATTCTGTATCATTTTTTAACGTGGTTTCTGAAGAACCGCGGTGGTATGTTATATTTTCCATCACGGTTGTACAACAACGTTTGTATCTTCAATACCTTTTATCGCGACTGAATCAAACGCGGTTATATAACCGCACTTATAAGTCTTATACAACGGCGATTAATTGTCTTTTTTCTACTAGTGTCTTCAACAATTTTAAAAAGACTTAAAACTTAATTAAGTTATTTATTTATTATAAATTTTAATTATAAAAAATATTTATTAAACTAAAAAAAAACAAAAAAAAAAAAAAAAAAAAAGACGTATTTGGAGAAAAGAAAAAGAGTCATGACAACTAAATAAAAAGTATTAGACTAAGATATTGGTTCACTTTCAAATATCAAGAAAGAATATCAAAATTAAAATTAAATGGTATTTGTATCAGAAAAAAAGGGTTAATATATTAACTAAAACAACTCTAAAAAAATATATCACGAGTTTGGTAGAGTAGAATAAAAATGATAAAGTGGAAGAGAATTAATATTATGTATTTAGTAAAAAAGGAGAAAATAACAATTTTGAAAAAGATAGTAGAACTTAGTATACCATTTCTCTTATTTTTTTTTTATAAAATCAAATAAATCATGCATACAACTTTCAAAAACTATTGCAATTTTGGATATATATATATATATATATATATATATATATATATATATATATATATATATATATATATAACATATACCATATTGCATTTGGACATCATTATTTTAATACCATCAAAATTTTGAGTGACTAGGTTATACTGTCATAATATTTTCTTTTGACAACTCCTATAAGCACAATGTCAACGAGACCTGTATGCAAATAAAGCATTATTTCATGTGCTTTTTGTACAATAATTCATGGAATAGTATACCTAGCAGCATCCCACAGAATAAAACTTTCTTGTTTGTTTTGTTCTTAAAAAAGAAAATCAATAAATTGACATTAAGGTGTATATAAATAGTTTTGATTCTCAATTCTAAACGATAACTTAGAAGAATATATATTTTCTGATAAATACGTATGGATAATATTGAGACATTCTCCTCACTGTGTAGAAAAAAAAAAACTTTTTTATATTCCTTTCTTTTCTTTTCTTTCTTTTGGTGACAAAAGGAAGACATCACAGAATGCATAGATTCAATTCAATCTCTATCTGTCGTGACCAGATTATGAATATTGATCATGATGATGTATAATTGTGCAGTGGTGTCAATTATGGAACAAAATCGGTCTCAAAGTACTAAGAATATTATACAACAGAATTATGCAACATTTCTCTTTGATTCCCATATGACGTAAAATTAAGATCATTTTATTCCCAAAGTAAAATGGTAAAGGATTTTGATCATTATCTCATTATATATGTACCCAGAAAGTAGACTTTGGATGGAATCTAATCCCATCTTTCATCCCTTTCAAATTTACATAAACTTTCTATAAACTTTCTAGTATCAAAATCTCACCTCTTATTTTAAACTAAACTATTAATTCTTATTTTCTCATATAAATTCTTTCTTTTAGGATAAACAGTCATTTTAGTCCTTAAAAATATAAACTGATACTTAGCTTTTGAAAAACTGAAAATTCTTATTTAATTTTGAATGTGTAAAATGTACTAATCAAGTAGAAAATGACTTATTTTAAATTAAACATATTACACAAGCACATGTAAAAAATAAAAGTCTACTAATCAAACAATAACAAACTTACCCTAAATAGTTATCAATTTTATTCATTCTGAAACCAAATTCAGCATTTCCATCATATTCTTTCTCCACAGCTTTTTGTGTAACTTGATTAGTGATATTATAAATATAGGATAATAGGTTTTAGGTTATAGGGTTCCCCTGGTATATGTGCATGTTTATGTAAAGAAAAAGTTAGCCAAAAAGTGAAAATAAAGTGAAAAGGTGGTGTTTGTATGGAGCCAGACACACACACGTGAGACTGCACTTACTTCTATGTCATTGCTTCTCTACCAATTCTTTTGTTACTTTTCATGAAATGTAAAACCTTACTATGGACAGTATTTAAATTACCGATCAAAGATTTATGAGATTTTAGTTTTGATTTGCTTAAGGATTTTAACTAATGATTTAGTCTTTTAATGTACATTCCAAACAACATTTTAGTTCTTAAATAAATGGTTTTACACTATTGTCAAATTGATGTAAAAAGATTTTAAATAACTACATAAAAAAGAATTTGAGTATTTCTTCGTGTTTAGTTCTGAAATCTCTTTATTGAAGTTGAATGTCTTTCTTTAATAAAGAAACAAAAATAGAGGGTGGAAGAGAAATAAAATAAATAAATAAAAAAGTAGCGAAAGAGATTATCTAATTGGAAATAAATGAGTGGATTTATTTTATTTTTAATATCATTTTCTTATTATTTACTACTACTGCTATTATTATTATTATGAAAGAAACTATAATTAACTATTAATCTCACCTCGCATTTATAAAAATATTTCAAATCAAATATAATTAATAATGTTATTATATATAATAATTTATAAGAATAAATAGATAGTGACATCCATGTCGACATTTATTTATAACTAAATTATTATCTTCTTTTCTTTCCATCATCGTCACTCTATGCTTCAATTAAAATAAAATATTAATAAAAGTAAATATTTAAAAAAATTACTCCAATGTTCAAATTTAATATTCTTCTAAAATAGCAATATATAATAAATTTTTATTTCCTACAACATATTTATCATATTCTTGAGAGGCTAAAGTAGGCTAGACTCCATGGTATGGGTCCAAGCTTTTTTAGGGAAAATATTCTCTTATTTTGATATGGACTGACATTATATACGTTGTAGATATAATTCTCTATTCATGATTTCATCCTAAAAATTTTGTTCTTAGATCCTAATATAGGTTGATACATATCTAAGTGGACCAATTGTACGAATTGGGTCTTAAACAATATTATTATATTATTAAAAAATAGTTTTATAACAATTGTTTCAATAGACATACTTTTTAACGATGTCTTTAATGGATAATACTATATGGTTTAATAGTATAAAAACATAACAATAATGCATTAAAAATATTTTTATTAAACATTGACCATGATGTTTCTATTATTAAGAAAAGGATTTTGTTAAATTAATGTAATATTAAATTAATTCAATGAAGTAATTGCTTAATTAACAAAGCCTTTAAACTTCATAAGTTGATGTAGTGATCAAAATATTTTTATATTTTTGTTGTTGAAGAGAAAAAGAAAACGGGTTGGAAACTATGACCAGAAATACACAGCACATTAAGGTGAATAGTATAATTTTTTTATTTCTGCTAACCTCTGACTTTTTTATATAGTATATAGTATGTAATTGTAATGATAATATTTATCTAAATTTAATTTTAAAATTATTTTCTTTTACATAATTTTTTTTAATAAGCTGTACGATCATTTATTTTTTACTTTTTATTTAATTTTAATTGTTTCGTCAGGATATGATTATGACAATTATGATTGAGCATACGTCCATCCATGGATTAACTATTAAGATCATTTATAGTTAAATTTATTAAAATTAATAAATCTGTTCATCTATCTACCCGAGTCAATTATAATAAATTAATATAATTTTATTTTTAGTCAAAGTAATTTTATTTTTTACGATAGTTAATACCTTTTAAAAACATCATTGCCATGGATTTCTAAAAGGGTATTAAATTAACCTCTCAAACTTAACTTTATTTTTCAATGTTTACCATTTAAATTTTTATTTTTCCAATTAATAAAACTCGCCCTCTTTTTCACCTCAAATTGCTCTAAATAATATCTCCGTATAAATTCAATGTCTTTAAAAAAATATTGATGTTACTTTATGATATTATTAGTGTAAATAAAACTGAATATTACTAATAAAATATAAAACATTTAAATAGATAATACAAATATTTATTATTGAAACTTGATAGAATTACATAAGGAATAATAAAATTAATTTAATTCATAGATAAATTACTTAAAAATGAATTTAATTTACATCTATTTTCATTTTTATTTATTATAGGCTAAAGTATTTATTTTCTAATTTATTAAAAATAAGTTCACTTGGATTGCCATTTACTGAAAAGGATAGAAAAATAATTGTAAGAAAACAAATACAAAACGTTGAAAAAAAAAAACAAGAATAACTTCTAAAAATTAGACAAGTAGAGAACAACTCTGTCGCATACTTAAAATAGTTGGCATAGACTGCCATCATTTACAAATCATTAGAATTATTATCATGTGGTAAAGACAACATAAGAACTTTAATATTATAGAAAAAATTATATTTTTTTTATAAAAAAAAATCCCAAAATATTCCGTTTTTCTTAATACTTTTATATAAAAGAAATTATATGATATATTAAAATATTAAAAACAGATATATTATTGCTTTGATACTATAGTTCTAGTTCTAACCAGAAGATGTGACATTGGTCCACAAATTTTACATGAAAAGAATTTACATAATAGATGAAAAGGTCAGTAAACAAAGAAGTTTAGTTAGGTAAAAGTAAACATTAATTCCCTGAACACAACATACCCCATATGCATGGTATCAATGAAAATCTCAATAATTGCCACAAGTTCTAGCTTTATCAGACATTACATATATTTTCTCAATGGAAGCAATAGTGGTGGACTCAGACTTAAAGGGATGCCATTATTTCTACCTTTCAAAGAAAGGGTTCACAAAAGTTAGTGGATAATTTGAACTTTGAACCTTTATGGTCCACTGAAGTCAAGGGGCTCTTTTCTTTCTCTTCAGCCAAAAAAAATTACAACACAAACAACCATGAGCATGGCACAGAAATAGGTGAATATCATTGTTCCCTGTGGCCATGGACCCTATGCCCTCCAAAACCAGAAAGCCGCAAGGTTTTTGGGGAACTGGACCTATGAATGATTATGAGTGTTACTAAAGGAAATACAGGCTTTAATCTCTGTCACATTCTAAATATGAAATGCTACAGTCGTGGCTTAGGACCCTTCCTTTTAGGAATATCTAATGCATCATAATGACCAAATCCGTGGTAGAGAACTCTAATTGGGTTTTCTTTGCCGTATTCTTGGCCATACTCAGCAATTGATATCAAGCCACCAGCCTCCTCATCATACATGTACACAGTGATAGGCATCCTGCAAAATGGACCTCCTACATTAACTGTGTATAGTACATGATTGCATATGAATTTACTTGCCCAAAAGGAAGAGAGACACTTACTGCAAAACATGTGATGCAATGAACAATTCAGGTTCACCTCCCCACACATGAGGCTTCCTTATCTGTGAAATATATGTATCAAAATCGCCTTCAATAAACCTGAAGATTTCATGGCCACTATGTTCATTAGCAAATAATCATTTATTGCTTTCATCGTTATACATAAAGCTTAATAATACATATATTGTGATTTAAGTTTAATACATTCCTCCAGAAAGTGGTATACAAGTTATACTAGTAGAAGAACAAAAAATAAATAAATAAACTAAAGTGATGTTTGAGATCAACTTAAAATGAGAATTGCCTACTGCTATAGGCAAAATACTCCTTAGGCTAGCTTTTGGAATTAAGTTTGGTTCATTTCTAATAATTGTATCAAAACCAATCATTTTTCTGTTATACTACCAACAAATATTCAGTCCTACAAATTTTAGATTCCAAATGTCTATTCATGAATGTGAGAAGGAGAGTTAACTGTCCCACATTGACTAGATATATGACCGTTCTCAGTAGAGCTAACCATTGGAGCAGCGTTACCTCTGGTTCATTTCTAGTAGTTTTAATAATGAAAAAAAAAAAAAAAAAAAAAAAAAAACTTCCTACACCAAGTGGGGAATCTGCTTGTACCAAAGCACACTTTAGGACAAACATGAAGATTGAAAATAAACTCATTGTTTTATTGACAGTAAAAACAGTTGTTGATGTCTCAAACATTCTATCGTATTTTTAACTGTATACATGTTATGAGGAGAAAAACAGATTGAAAGAACTGTATTCATAAAATTCCGGATCAAGACATGTAATCATCAGAATGCTAAAGGTACCAATATGGCAACTCACCATTCAGTTTCTTCCCTTCTTTTGATAAACTCATCAGCAACCTGAAAAATGAAAGACAAAAGTCAATAACATGAGGTGAGGTAAAGTAGTGACCAGATAGCTTCAACCGCTTTATTAGGAAGTTACTACAAGAATAATTTGAAATGATGATCCATCAGTAATCGATATAAGCTCAGCAATCACTTTAAATTGTTGGCAATATTGTGTCTTTGTGTTTTTTCAAATTAGTTTAGTTTCAAGGAAGTCAGGAGGAAGGTGGTGTTTTAAACTTGTTAGAATGATGCACAGAGATACATAAAACAGAGATACATAAAACATACTCTGGCTCGTAAATCATCCGCTAGCTCTCTTTGGATGCTTTCACTAGGAGGAGGCTTTCCAGACCTCAAACAGGCCCCACGAGCAACAGAGCGGAATAAGCATCTTCCATCCCCTGGTATTCCTGCTCAGCACCATAAGTTTAGTAAACATTGCAGTTATTACACACAAATGCCTAGGTTCTTATCTACATCTATTTGCTCATTATTTATGGATAAGTAAGCATGTGAATAGACTTGTATGTGTATGTATCTAGACTCTAGAGTCTTAACAGAGAGTGCAGCTCACCAATTACAGAATAGTCAGTATAAACTTTCTTCCCATGTGAGAATTTAACATTTGACTCATACTCGTTGCAGTCATTTTTCCTATTTTCTTTTTCAGGATGTGATTCGGCATGAGCAGGCTCAGAACTAGAACTACATACAAGTAACCCAAAAATCAAGCCAACTGTAGCACATCCCCGTGGCCAACTTACTGGACCAAAATTACACTTAACTTTGTGCAGCAATTTTTGTTTGGGTAACAAAAGCCTCATATTCATACTTTGGCATGCCAATGAAATTTCATGATACCTCTTCCGAGGTACTACAGAACTAACAAATCGAGTATTTCCCCTTTGCTTGGAGCAGCATGATCCAAGGAAACCTCCTCTAATTGTTTGGCCCATAACCGTAGAACTGGACAATTTTGTGCAAACAGAAAGACCAACATGATTTATCTCTGACTCCCCAGGAAATGAACTAGAAGAAAATGAAGTGGATATTCCGCGGGAACAAAGTCCATGAATGTTACTGCTCAACAGCAGTGGAGAACGACCTTTCAGGACAACAGCATTTATTGAAGATTGACTAGTAGAAAAGTAAACACTCATGTTTACATTGCCTGAATAAAAGCCAACCATATTCATCAGAAACTATTCAAAGTAACATTACTATTTTTTATAAGAATTAATTTTTTTATCAATCCACAGTAACATTACTATAAATGTACGAATTAGCATTAATATCCCCATAACCCAATATTATAGGCCAGCTCCCAGCTTAATTCTCAAGACAATCAGCTCACTGGATTTGGTCCTTATCATGTTAATCTTGTTCATAAAATTCATATCACTTGGAAATTAATACGAAATTGCATACATATTGTTTTTCGTTTAGTCAATGGACATGATTTCACACAGTATCCGAAGCCAACAACAAAAGCATAATATTATTTTAAACTAGTATACATAAAAACAAAATAAATGTCAACTGTTTAAATTGTGGTTAGTAACTCGTTCATCTGAAGTTCAAAATGCCAGATCAGTGTAACTAAAGCTAATCGAACAGCATGATTAGTCAAAATCACACTCAACAACATAAAAATCACATTGCATAAGATAAATTGATATAAGCAACGACCATATTTTTTTTTCCATTTTTAGCCATTGTCCATGTATGTATTCAAAGACTCACTCCTATACTTTCCATTGATTTCCTGTAATTTCTGGTGTTAAAAATTCAATTTCAATATCATTACACAGAAACTATTCTATTTAACACAATTGGAGGATTACTTACATTCTATCAAGTGCTTGGGTGGGTGCTATGGACTAATGGCACTGGCAAGCAAGAGATTTCATAAAAATAAGGACAAATCTGAACATCTGGAAGGCCCAAATGTTTAAATTGTATGATTTTCTCACACCACAAACACAAGGGAATAACCAAACAGGAATGAGAATAACCTAAGGGAAACTCTTCCAAACACCTTCTAAAGTAGCACTAAATCACAACTGAAAACAGGAATCAACCATTTGATTCCCATCTCTGAATGCATCTTAGACTTGCCATTTTCCCATCCTTAAGACAATGGGTTAATACGCAATTAAGAATTTGTGAAACCCTGCAGTGCATCTTTTCTCTTATTTATCAGCTGACAATCTCTATTATCTTCAGAAATCTCTATTGAACATACTTAAACGCTTCCTCAAAAAGAGCCCATTTAACAATTAAATATAAATTTTCAAACTAAACATACAATCGATTTATACTCTATTTTTACCAACACCATTCCAGTAGAAGAAACTTCAATACTTCATTCTGAGACAAAGTAAATGTGCATCTTTTTATGAAGAAAAGTTATTCTCATTCAAGCTTGTTCCAAGATGGTAAATAAACACATAAAACTTTGAAAAGTTATATAGGTAGGTTGCTTTAGGATCCAGCTTGATGTACACTCTTGACAAAATCCACTAAATTTATCATTTTGGCTTTTCAGGTATTCACATTAGAATCACATGAACTTCCCATTTAATCCAATCCAACTTGAACCCAATTTAAGTTCTTTTCTTGATTGAACCCATATCAGTTAGTATCATCAGCAACCTTAACACTAAAATGACAACAATTAAAAAAAAAATCCACATAAAATGGGGTTTTTCATAGCATGGTTCTATCGGCAGCAGGAATGAAATGTATATAATACAATATTAATATAAAATTCAAATTCCCTATGACTCCTATTACTGCAATTTATGTATAACAAATACAATATAAAGAGGAAAAGGAAAGAAGAAAAAAAAAAAGGCAATGGAGAGAAGAACACAAGGGGTGAGGAAAAGCAAACCTGTTGAAGACAATGCAATGAAGAGTGGGTAAATGGGTTTTGGGGCTCTAATGAGTTTTGTGAAAGAGAAAAGGTAGAATCTGGAATTGAAGAAAAGAATAATAACAATAGTTGGAAGATGAAAGGGTGAAGCAAGATTTTCAAATGATGATTTAGGAAGTTCAGTATCTTTCAGCTCCTCTCTGCAACCTCTAGTTCCTTCTGGACTGGGTAATACGGGCCGGGCCCAATCTTATGGGTCGGATTTTACCCATGGGGTTTGGATTAGAGGTTCTATAAACGAGCCTTTTTTGGAAAGACAAAAACTTGTCACATAAACAAAGGCAAGTAACAACTTTTTAAAGGGTTAAATATTAATTTAATTATCAATTAATTTAAATTTAAATACGTATTTAGTCTTGTAAATATGTTTCCTTCTCTTTTAATCCTACAAATATAAAGATCATGAAAGACATCAAAAGTACCATTATCAAAATAATTGGCAGAGATTATCGTCATAGGAATAGGAAAAGTAAAAAAAAAAAAATTGTATAATTTGACGAAATATAATCTAAAATTCACCGAAGAGAGAGAGAAAAAAAAAAAAAA